>Ga0268262_10000024_pt1 | contig 167559 bp, 150 predicted proteins | sample TergutNc150P3_FD_190354 | JGI IMG/M metagenome (GOLD analysis project Ga0268262, IMG submission 190354) | Nasutitermes corniger P3 segment gut microbial community from laboratory colony in Florida, USA - Nc150 P3 (SPAdes) (version 2) | ecosystem: Host-associated > Arthropoda: Insects >...
CCGAAATTCATTATAAGCAAAATAATCATTGTAGGCAGAATTCCGGGAATATCTATGTAGAGTATCCGCTTGAAACGGCTTGCGCCGTCAATCATGGCGGACTCGTGGAGTTCCGGTGAAATGCCTGAGAGCGCGGCAAGGTAAATAATACTGTTCCATCCAAAATGCTGCCAAATGCCCGACCAGACATAAACAGAGCTAAACAAATTCGGTTGAGCCATAAAGTCTATCCCGGATTTGCCAAATAGCCGGATGGCCTGGTTTATAATACCTATTCTGGGGTTCAAGAGCTGCATCATGAGCCCGACCATAACCACCGTAGAGATGAAGTACGGCATATAGGTAATATACTGAACAGTTTTTTTCATTCCTGTCCTATAGGTTGTATTAAGGGCAAGGGCGAAAATAATGGGGATAGGGAATCCAGCTATGAGCTGATAAATGGTAATTGAAAGAGTATTCCAGATTAACTGCCGGAAATAATAATATCTGAAGAACCTTCTGAAGTTTGCAAGACCATTCCATCTGGCGCTTAAAATTGTGTCGCCCATCCTAAAATCTTTAAAGGCGATCTGAATGCCAACCATGGGCCAATATCTGAAAATTATGAACCACGCCAAAGGAATTGAAAAAAGGACGTATAACTGCCAGTTCTTTTTTAGCATTTTCCTCGCTTTATTCATTCAACACCTCCAAATATAAGCCCATTCATGAATAAAAAATTTGGGACGGGATATAAATCCCGTCCCATACATGGTTATTTTTTGTAACCCAAAGCCTTAACCCATTCGCTGCGGTCAAACGCGGTCTGCACAATCTGCAAGAGCCGGGGAAGCCCCATCCGGTCAAGTTCGGTCACATAGTTGTTCCATACGGTGTCGGTTATCCGAGTCCGTCCCGTCGCAACTTCGGCGAAGAATGTATTAACACGTTGGGCCAACAGCGGATTAAGCTGATTAAATTCTCTGGCTTCATCCAGGGTATATGGTAAAGCTCCGGGCACGCCGTTCATTACACGGTAGGGCCAATGGAGATTCCGTTGCTGCCAGATAACGTACTCAAATTCAAAGGGGTCGGTTAATGATTTGGCGCGGTTATAGGAAGCCCATCCTGACACGGAGAAATTATTATAGGCCCAGAACGATTTCTGGGGTTCGCCCCATTTCAGAATTTCTTCGTACTTTGCGGGTCCGCCGTCTACAGCCACCGTTCCGGCGGACGGAACAACCCAGTCCCGTCCGAGAACGCCGAAACGGTTCCTTGTCCACCAGTCGGTTGTATAGCATGCGTCTACCCATTTCATTGCGACATCGGGTATCTCACAGTCTTTTGAAATTGAGAAACGTCCGCCCATAACAGGCCTGAACCGATCGTACCATGCGGCCTGACGGCCATTTGGACCTTTAAGGGGAGGAACCGGACTAAAGTCTTTCCGGCGTTCGCCGTTGAGTTCTGAGAAAGTACCTGGCTGACCGGCAGTAACGGCGCCCAATCTGTTGGGTACATTGGCTTGTTCCACAAAGGCGCGGAGATCCGTTTCGTTCTGGGTAAACGATAAGGGATCCAAAAGGCCCTCGGAACCAAGCCTGTAGAAGTATTCCAGGCCCTGTCGCCATTCCGGTTTGTTATAGCTTACCTCTACTTTGCCCTGGGGTGTAAGGTACATGCGGCGGGCGCTGGTCCCGTAAGCGCTTTGGTCATCAAACGCGAAGGCGTTCATTAAGAACGATTCGACCCCTGAATTCCAACCATTCCTGGCGCTCATAAAAGGAACTTCATCCTTTTGGCCGTTCTTGTTGGGATCGCGATCGCGAACAGCTACAAGGTACTGATAGAACTCTTCGGTAGTAGTGGGCATTTTCATCCCAAGGGCGTCAAGGAATTTCTGGTTGATCCACATACGGTAAGCCACCCTGTCGGCCTCGTTTATCTCGTAATGCGGAAGGGAGTAAATATTGCCGTCGGCGGTAGTTATGGCAGGGCGTACCTCTTCATGCTGGTCCATTAACCTCTTGAAGTTATACCCATGCCTTTCAATCAAATTGTTTAAGGGAATGAGCGCCCCGGCTGATCCAAGGGTGATTTGCTCGGTAGCCGAGAACATCACCGAAGCAAATACGTCCGGAAGCTTTTCGCCGGAAGCAACCATAAGGTTTACTCTATCCATAAAGTTTTCCACCGGAAGCAGAACAAACTCAATATGGACATTGGTTAACTCTTCCATATACTTTACCGCGTCGTTGTTTACATAGTCGAGAACTTCGGTTCGGGTCGGTGTCGCAACGGTTAAAGTAACCTTCTGCTGGGTGATGGGAAAGCCGTTCACATTTGAAACCGCAGGCTGCTTGGGATACCTGGTATTTGTAGTGTAAGAATTCGCAGGCTGGGGATATTCAACAGTATCTCCCGCCTGAGGCTTAACCGTTAACGCTTTTGGGGTAACATTGGTAGTGGTTCCTGTAACCCATCCGGCACTTCCCTGAGCCGATCCGCTTTGGCTGCCACCGGTTGCAAACACAAGGGCGGTTGTAGCCATAAGAATGACAAGCGCCGTTATAATTCTTTTCATATAAAACTCCTTAGTTAAGATATTGTTAAAAGTTACTTAGGCCACTGACTTGTCCTTTCGTCAATTACTGCCTGAGCGCCTGAAGAGAGCCAGTCTTTGTATCCCGCGTCCCAAATAGTGTCAAATTGCGCTGTGGGAGCCCTAATCGCCTGGGCGAGAAGCGCGTCTCCCTTGTCAGTTATGACCTGGGTGTATTGATTTACTTTTAAGATAGCCGGATGCACAATCGCGGCGCGCGCGTTTTTAACGGAAATGTTGTAGGCGTTTACAACAGTCGCGGCGGGAACGTTATCGTAACTCAGCGAGAGTGCTTTGATACTGTCTTCCATGTTTCCCAGATAAGTGCCGTTCAAAGGCATTGTATAGTCGATGTTTAGCGAGGAGTTCTGAATCCATTGGCCGGTGGCGGCTATTGTTCGAGGAAGGCCGTTTTCCATAACATGGTTTACGCCCTGTTGTCCGAGCTGAAGGTAGTTGTAGTTTTCAAACTTGGAAAGCCAGTTAAGGTACGCCAGGGCTTCTTTTTGGCTCTTGGAGTAGGCGGGAATGAACATATACAAGCCGGTTTTGTCCATCATGCTCTTGTTGTTTAAATTGAGGTCTACCGCAATAAATGAGGCGCCCGATATGTTCTTCGCCAGGTCAGAGTTAATCTTGCTATCCGCCCTGAAAATTTCGTCCCAGTTTGCGCCGTATGCGCCGGCCACGCCGCTCTTTAATATGTTACCACCGTCTTCGGCAACTGTCACAAGCGGGAAATCCTGATAAATCAGCTTTTCGTTGTACCACTGGTTCATTACGCGCACGCCATCTTTGAATCCGGGCATGGAAAGAGGACGCACAAGCGAGTTTATCCATATTTCCCTGTCGGTAAGATTTTTTTGATAGCTATTGGCTATTAAATCGCCAAGCCCCCAGCGGGCGTCAGAGCCCTGGAAGTACGGTATAACCCTGTTTGCACCCACTTTGCCCGGGTCTTTGTCGCGGAAGGCCACAAGCGTGTCATGGAATTCGGTGATGGTTGTCGGAACCTTCATACCGAGCGCGTCAAGCCAGTCCTTGCGGATAAAAATGTTCCTAATGGCCAGGGCAACGCGTTGGCTCGGAATCATATAAACCTCTTTGTTTAGGTTGTTGATTTCGTCGCGCCTGATAAAATCTTTTCCTGTGAAAACCGGGTCATCGCCGAGCAGTTTTTTAAGCTCCGGCAGATGAGTGTCGATTAGAGGAGCGAGGTTTAAAATACCGCCCCAATCGCGGAAGTTATTGATCATACCACTGTCATATGAATAACAAAGGTCAGGAGCGCTTTTTGACGCCATCAGGTTCGTCATGTCAGTAACTTCCGACCAGCGTCCAACCGCCTGGAAAGTAACGTCGATACCCAGTTCTTTCTTTACCTTGTCTTTGATCCAGTTTGTCCAGGCGTTGTCATACGCGAGTGTCCTTCCGCCGTCAGTGCCTCGGTCGAATACTTCAATCGTAACCTTGCCGCTAGATGTCAAGGTGCCTGTCGCTGAGGACTGGTTGCCCCCGGCAAACACCATTGCCGCTGTCATCAGTAAGATGACGAGCGCCGTCATAATTCTTTTCATAAAAACCCCCAAGAAAAAATAGTGTTCTATTATTGTCCACAAATAGACAATATAGTATATGATGGTACTATATGATATTTAGCCTGTCAAGAAAAAATTTTTCACTAGGAGCCTGTCGGACTTGTAGAATTTTGCGGTAAATAACCGCAAAATTCTCCGATTTATGGGCTCCTTTTGGAGTTTGTAAGGTAAAAAATGCTCTAAAACTATGTTTTTTCGCATTTTTTCTATCTAAAAAGGCGAAGCCCGACAAACTCCTAGAAAAAAGGTAAGAAAAAGTGATATAGTTCCGATAGACTAAAGACTAACAACGGGTGGCGTATAAATGAAACTGGAATGGATGGGCAGGTACAGAGAGTTAATGGGTTTGCTTAGTAAATATGTGAATATCTTTTCCCTTTTTGGAACCAAGAATGTTGCCAGCAAATTAGGATTAAGGTTGACCTCACAGCAATTTCAAATATTGGAATGTATTGTTGAGCATGAGGATGAAAATAAGAATATGATGTTTATGGCTAATAAAATAGGATTAAAAAAGAGTACTTTTTCAAAGTTAATAAAAGGGCTTGTTGATTATGGCCTGGTGGAACGTTATCAGCAAAATGATAACCGCAAAGATATAATACTGAAACCCTCTGAAAAAGGCCGCATTTACTATAAAGAGCGCAGCCAAATCTTCCTGGAATCGGCATGGAAAGAAGCTTTTGCTGTTTTAGACAAGCTGTCGGATGAGAATCTGGCAATAATTGTTGATTTCATGGCAAAGATTATTGACGATTTGGATCCAAAAAATAACAAAGCCGCAGAACTTATTAGGCTGCTGTAATCAAATATACAATTGCGCTTAAATACTTGTTTTGATAAATTGAAAAGCGGGGGAACATAATTAATATGGAATATAAGTATGAGACGCATTGCCATACGAGCGAGGGCAGCAAGTGCGGGAAAGTCAGCGCCAAAGAATTAGTTGGATTCTATGTATCGAAAGGATATACGGGAATCGTCATAACCGACCATTTTATAGGCAACACAACAGTTCCGCCGTACTACAATTGGAAAAACAGGGTAGATTATTTTTGCAAAGGCTATAATGCGGCGCACGAAGAGGGAAAAAAGCTTGGGTTGGATGTGTTTTTCAGCCTTGAGTATTCCGATACGGGGAACGATTTTTTATTATACGGGATTGAGCCTGAGTTTTTATTGGAAAATCCCGATATGGGCGACATCGGGATGACGAAAGTTTTACGGCGCGCGCGCGACGCGGGGGCTTTTATCATTCACGCGCATCCGTTTTTGCAAGCATACTATATAGATTCAATACGGCTTGTGCCGTCATTAATTGACGCGGTTGAGGTTGTTCATGGCGGCGGCGGCTCAGGCAAAGAATTCACCAGGCGTAATATGTTTTATGCCGAAGAATACGGCCTCTTAAAAACCGGCGGGACTGACACACACCACTTTGATATCGAGGGAAAATTGACCGGGATTGCGTTAGAGCACCGCGCCGAAAACATCCTCGATCTGGCGGCGCAAATTAAAGCAGGTAAATCCAGGGTGCTTGAACCGGTGTAATATTTCTCTCAGTATATTCTACTTCATCACTTCGCAAATGTATTGACAATTCCACAACAATAATGTATCTTTATAAACTGAATAGTTCATTTGGAAACTATTATTGATTTTGGAAAAAAACCAGAAATCGTGCCCCCCGACATGAAATTCGGTTTTTACATACTTCCCGGCAATTGGGAAATATGGAGTTTACCGTTGGTAAACTACCCCTAAGGGGTTAATTGTCCTCCAGTGATTAACCCCTTACTGGGGTTTTTATGTTAAAGGAGCAACTACTTAAACACAAGCGCAAGAAAATCCCGCACGCATGGACGCCAAACATTCCAGTCGTGACCGCCTGGGTAAATGACCTCTTTATGCGCTTTCCATTGTTCGGGGGCAAGCCCTTTTTCCTTTAGCATAGCGGCCTCGGATTTGAACTGTCCGATATACTGGTCGGCCTCACCTATGCAGCGGAAGAACAGTTTGTAAGAATCAAACATCTTCTGTTTGTCTTCAAGTATAGCAAAGTGGCTGTTTTCGACTTTGCCTGGTTCGCCAATCTTTCCAAGAAAGCCGCTGAAAATTCCGGCATATCCAAACAGCTCCGGGTGTTGTAACGTTGTAACGCTTGTCTGCATGGAACCCATAGATAGACCGGCCATTGCCCTGCGCCATTTGTCGGAAGCCACGCGGTAGTGCTTTTCTATATACGGAATGCAGTCGTCCAACAGCAATTTTTCAATAGTCATCGGATCCCAGTCGCGGCTTCCGTCGCTTTGTTCCGTCTGTACCATTCCGTTGTTCATGACAATAACGCAAGGCTCTGCTTTGCCTTCCAACAATAAATTGTCCATAATCCAGTTGACCTTGCCAAGATGAACCCAGCTCGTTTCGTTTTCTCCGTAACCGTGCTGTAGGTAAAGCACTGGCAATTTGTCCCATTTGCCTAGAGTATAGTCAGGGGGCGTGTATACAAGGCAGCTTTTATAGCAACCGCAAGTTTTGGAAAAATAATAATCCCGTGCTACTGTGCCGTGCGGAACGTCTTTCAGCAGAAAGTAATCGGCGCCTTCAAAGGGAAAATCAATAATATTTATGGGATGAGCGTGACTCCAGCCAATGGGCGCCATGGGGTTCAGAACATAGGTTCCGTCTACCACAAAAAAAATGGCGGAGTATTTTGCCCTTTCGCTGTCTAAGGTGGCTGTCCAAACACCGTCCTTCTGTTTAACCATTTCAACTTTGGGGCCTTCAGAATAGCCCAAGCGGACAGCGACAGTTTTCGCGTTAGGCGCGTGAAAACGAAGGACGGCATTGTTGCCTCTGACAAATTCAATTCCCGCTGGTATAATTGCGCCGCCGATAAAGCCGCCGCCCATAGGCAGCTGCGGGTCAAAAGCGACGGCCGTTTCATACAGAGCGGCGTTCACTCGTAATTCATTGGTTAACATGGTTTTTCCCCTTATTTATTCTAAAGTAAACGACCCGATAGTAGCGCTTCCTCTGCCTCTGTAAATAAAGTACAGCGCATGTACCCCGTCCGGAATAGAAATATCGGCGGAAAATTCTTTCCAGATATTGCTATAACCAATTTCAATGCGTCCCAGCGGTTCTCCGTCCAGTGATGTCTTTACCTCGAAAGCGCCGTGATTGTAACCGCGAGTCTTTATTTTTACCCTGGTTATCCCAATGCAGTTAAAATACTTAAACCCTATACCGTAATTATCGTTTATATTTGTAACAAAGCCGATTTCTTCATCTCCGTCCCTTCCGTCCTGCGTGATAAATGGAAGGCGAATATCGCGCTGAGACCAGTATTGCTCCTCGGACAATGCCCCATAATCCATACAAAACAGATTGCACGCTATGTAGGCAGGATATTCGCCGCGCCCTTCAAGCGGCTTTCCATTTGGCCCACTGGAGCTTATCTCTACCTGGTGAATTCTGCCATCTTTTTCTATCGTTATTGGTTCAAGGCAGGCCTGACGGCTGAACTCCTTTCCGTTTGTGTGCCTGTGGTAAAAAACATACCACTTGCCTTTAATCTCTACGATGCTCCCGTGGTTATTATTCCAGAAGTTCATTGGTTTTCCGGCCGGTTTGTATGTGTCTATATGGAGGTCTATATTGCTTACAACAACGCCGCCGTAAACAAAATCTTTTAAGGGATTTTTGCTTGTCGCGTAACAGAGCTCGTTTCCGGCAACTGACGAATAGACAAAATAATACGTATCGCCGCACTTTCTTATTGACGAAGCTTCGAAAAACTCATGCCCTTTAAATCCCGTGCCTTCGCTGTAGCTACCGCTCGGGACTATAAGCACCGGTTCTTCAAGTATTGTCAGCATATCTTTATCAAGGACAACAGCCATCGCGCCTTTTCTTGATTTATCGCTGCTCCAGCTAAACCCGGTGTAAAGATATGTCCTTTCGCCTTCGGTAAGTACTCCTGGATCAAATTGAGGTTGATCGCCTTCCCGCCTGCCCAGCATGGTTCCGTCTTTGTACCGAACATAACCGTAGAATTTATATTCCCCGGCAGGGGAATTGCAAACCGCAACGGATACAACATCTACCTTATCAAGCACATAAAACAAATAATAACGCCCATCAGGCCCTAGCGTTACATCCGGTGCATAAAGGCACATACTTCCGTCTTTATTGAAAGGATCGTTGGTTTTGGGATAAATTACTCCCTCGTAACGCCAGTCGCTTAAATCGTCTTCAGGCGCGGACCAGCAAACATAATCGTTCATGCAGTAAACATAGCCGTTGAATTTATCATGCGAGCCGTATAAGTAGACTCTGCCGTTGAATACATACGGCTCTCCATCCGGAATGTACTCCCATGATGGGAGAATAGGATTGAACCCCTGTTTTTTCATGATCACTCCCAAAAAAATGGCAGGGTAAAATACCCCGCCATTGCATTAGTTTTTTACTTCTTTACAGCTTCAATCCTGGCGTTCACTACCGCCTGATATTTCTGCATGTCGAATTGAACCAGCTTCTCCCAGCCAAAACCATTGAGCTGGGTTTTCATATTTGCCCACAAGCTGTTGAATTCCGCTTCGTTCCTTGCGAATACCATTTTCCAGGAAGCGTCTTTTGTAATGGTCGCGCATTGGCTGCGGATGAGCGCTATATCCGTGGGGTCAGATGGCAAGGCGACATTTACAGCAGGGACAACACCTAACTGGTTGTTCTTTTTAAGATATTCAACCTGGTTAGCGGCGCCGAACTTTGCCGTCCATTCTTTTGCGGCGGTAGTCTGGGCTTTTTCAATTTCCGCCGGCCAGAATTGGTAATCATAAGGAACCTTTGTAACCGGATTGGTACTAACCGAGTGAGCTATCCACTGGTTGATCCATGAATTGCCGTCATTCCAGACACCGCCGCCGTATGCAGCGGGGACGCGCAGAGACGTGTCACTGAATGCCCTCTCTCCCTCAGGAGTGCGCACATATGTGCCATCCGCAAGCACTCTATAATTAAAGTCTTTTATACCAGCATGAAGCACGTCCAGACCTTCAGGGCCTGCCAGCCAGTCAAGGAAGGTCAAGATCTTGTCACGCTTGGCGTTATCGACCTTGGAGCCCACGCCAATGATCCTGCCAGTGCCAAAATAGCTGTCCCCTTCCTGATAGTGGAACATGTCATCTACCGGGATTGGAATAAAGTTTTCGCGGCTGTTGCCTCTGTCAGTGGAATTCCAGAAACCTTTTTGCCAGTTATACCACCACAGGTATACCCGCCGGTTCTGCATCTTAACTACCACCTGATCCCATTGCTGTGTGCCCGAATCCGGATCCACCAGCCCACGCTGGTTAGCGTTAAAGAAGAACCTGAGTATTTTAAGGTACTCGCTGTTATCGTCGGTCAGGGCTTTAATTTTATTGTTTGTATCTACAATGACACTGCCCTGAACCCTGCCGCCATACCACCTTGTCGGCTGGTTAATATTTTCAACACTGTTACCATCCCAGTCAGGCCACATGGAAATAGCGTAGGCCGGATTGCCATCAATACCTCTTGGATGGGCTTTTTGTATCTTTTCAAGAGCGTCCAGCAGGTCATTGGTATTCCGCAGTCTTGGCGCGCCGATCTCGTTGTAAAAATCCCAGGGTAGCCAGGGGCTTATGGCAATTTCAAAAGCAGTATAAGAGGATGGCGAAGTGTTAGTCATTTCGCAAGGAATACCGTATATTTTGGTGCCGGCATTGGGGATTGCACTGTTATAGGCTTTGATCTGGGTATCCCAGGACATCAGGTTTTTGTAATTTCCTATTAAGCCTGAAATATCCATAATCAGGCCCGCTCTGACGCAGTCAAGGAATTTGTCACCATCCAAAAGCACAATATCGCCAAGGTTGCCTGCCGCTGTTCTGGTCTGGAACAACGCTTCCCCGGAAACCTGTGGGGCAATTATATTGAGTTCGATATTAAACTTATCCTTGATTATTTTACCGAACCATCCCGGCTGTATGCCGGTATAGTTGGCAGCCTGGTCGTACCACTCTAAGGTCATTGTCCCGCCGGATGATGATGAACTCTGGCTGCTTCCGGTTGCAAACAAAGGCATAGCCATGCACAGGATCAAAAACAGCCCTGCAATCAATACAGTTAGCTTTTTTCTCATACTCTTCTCCCTCAAAAAAAATATTTCATAGCCATAAGGCTCTGAATACAAAGTAAAACCCCTGGTCTCTTTTATCCTTTAACCGCCCCAATCATGATTCCCTTTACAAAGAATTTCTGGAATATGGGGTAAACAAAAAGGATTGGGGCTACCACGATCATCGTTACAGTCATGCGTATGGATGTAACCGTCTGTATATTTGCCAGTACGGATTCTGAAAGCATCCCGCTACCGCCGGAATTCACTGTACTGGCAAGGGAAGCGGCCTGGCTCAGGTATTGGTACAATACAAATTGAAGGGTATAGAGTCTATTGTCCGTAACCAGAAGCAGGGTATCCTGAAAAGCATTCCACTGGGCAACAGCGGCGAATATCGCTATAGTCGCGACAATGGGTTTGCTGACAGGGAAAATGATGCGGAAGAAAACCGTCAGTATTCCTGCGCCGTCCATTTCCGCGGATTCCTGCAATTCTTTTGGCGTTGATTCAATATAAGTCTTTGTCAGGATAATATAAAACGGCGATACCATCGCGGGAAAGATGTAACCCCAAAAATTATTTGTTAACCTGAGGTTCCTCATGGTTATGTACCATGGTATTACACCCGCATGAAAATACATGGTGATTACGATGAACCGGTACCATAACCTGCGCTTCCACAAATGCTCCCTTGTGCACATAAAGCCGATAAAGGCGGCAAAAAACACGGTAAAAAATGTACCGATTACAGTCCGCGCTACTGATATTTGGGTTGCCCTGAAAAGCCCCTGCATTCTAAAAGCGGCGGAATAGTTATTAAAATGTATTCCCTGTGGGTAGAATAGTATTGCTCCGCTGTCGCTCAGTTTATTGTTGCTTATGGTGTTAATAAAAACGTAATAAAAAGGGTAAGTGCAAGCAATGGCAAAAAGTATGAAAAAAAGATACGTCGCTATGCTTATGCAATAATCGCCGGGGCTGGAATTTTGTTCCAGTAAGCTTTTGTTAAGCTTTTTCATATTATGCTTTCCCCCCGGATTAGTTTGGAAAGCGTATTCGCCCCGAGCAGCAGGGTAATGCTGATTATGCTTTTAAGCATGCTTATCGCTGTAGAGACCGAATAAGCCCCCGATCCCATAGCAAGGTTATAAACGTATAAATCCAGGACCTGTATATGGTCCTTGTTAAACGCGTTCTGGAACACAAAGTATTGTTCCATCCCATTGGATAAAAAATTACTGATTGCGAGGAGTAGTAATACAAAATAAGTAGGCAAAAGGCTGGGAATGGTAATTTTAGTGATTACCTGCCATCTGGTCGCGCCGTCAACCTTTGCCGCCTCGTACATTTCATGCTCAATGCCCGATATTGCCGCGATATATATAATGGCGGCCCAGCCTAAATTCTTCCAGGTAAGCCACAGCCATTGGGTAAGCCATACATGCTCGGACGAACGGAGGAACAGAACGGGGGAATCAACCAGGCCCAGTTTCATTAAAACCCCGTTAAACAAACCGGTGCTGTTCATCATGGCGTAAGCGATGGAATAGACAAGGACCCAGCTAATGAAGTTCGGAAGAGTCGTTACCGTTTGAACAACCTTGCGGAAAGGCATGAATTTTATTTCATTAAGAAACACCGCGAAGAGCAGTGGCAGCCACGAAGTACCGACAGTTATGCCGCTCATGGCAAAGGTGTTCCGCAGCACATTCAGTAACTGGTTTATTTTTATTTGATTTTCTACAAGAGATTTATACCACTTAAGGCCCACAAAGGACTCAATGGAAAGAGGCATTGGCGGGCGGTAATCAAAAAAACCGTACATCCACCCGTACAAGGGGTAATAAGAAAAAACCGCTACTATCAGAACAAAAGGCAGCAAATACAGGAATTCCTTAATACTGCGGCTTTTTTGCCTGTTCATAACTATCTTCATCATGGCCTCCATTCAGAATGTTTTGTCAGTCTGATTTTCTGACAGTTCTATAGCCAGACAGTTTAGGTATGGCGTTGGCAATTGCTCAGGAAGTTTTACTGTAAGGACGCCGTAGTTCCAGTTGAAGGGAACAGAACCTAAGCCCAGCAATCTTACCGACGTTATTTTTTCGTCTGCCTTAAAGCTGCGGATAACAGAGCATCTGTTTTCGGGCACTTTCATTATAAAAGCGTAGACAGTTTTTTCTTTTGCGGTGAAGCGGAAATCTGTTTCCGTCCACTTTACCGCTTCTTCTTTGAACCCTTCTATTAGCACGCTTGAATACCCTTCACCTGAAACCCGCCAGGGCCTTGTACCGTAAACTCCCTCTCCGGCAACGGCAATCCAGGACGCTAACTCCTCAAGAACATAATTTGTTTCATCATCAATAGAGCCATCCGGAAGCTGAAGTATGTTGAGAAGCATGGTTCCGTTTTTGGAAATAATGTCTACTAGCATTTCGATGATATGGCTGGGGCGTTTAAATACCTGTTTGGCATCGTAGAACCAGTTGCCAATGCAGGTATCGGTTTGCCATGGCCTTTCCTGAATCTCAGGAAGCTGGCTCCTTTCTATATCCAGTACCCCTATCGAATAAACCGCTTCCCGCCTGTCTTTTTGCAGGTAGACAGCTTTATTATCACCGTTTTTTTCAATTGACTTATTGTACAGGTAAGAGACAGCGTCAAGTCCGTAAATATAATCCGGATGGCTAATAGGAATAGAATATTCATGGCCGCCTTCCCTGCAATAACCGAATGGAAGCCCTCCGTCGGTATACAGTAAATCCGGCGTGAACATATCGACTAATTCCTTAATAACCGAAAGCCAATACTTATGGTGGCTGGAATTTGCAGTATACCAGTAGGGGAGGCGGGTACGGTCGCCGTCCTTGGGTATATCTTCGTAATTGTCCATGTAAAAATCCCGGTATGCGGGATCATTGCCGTCATAGGGAACGCCAGCATATGGCCCATAAGTATCCGCCCCCTTGTTCACTGCCCACCAGGAAAAAGTAGCGCCTAAGTGTTCAGAAAACCCGAATGGCAGGTTGAAATTTTTCGCCGCTTTTTTCCAAAGCCCGATGATGTCCTTTTGCGGGCCAATTTGAGCCGAATTAAAACGGTTCAATTTTGAAGGGTAATTAAAGAAATGATCGTGGTGCATGGCCTGGCAGACAAAATACCGGGTGCCTGCCTTGTAATACTTGTCCATCAGGGCCTCGGGGTCGAATTTTTCCGCCTTCCATAGTTTTGCAAGATCTTTGTAGCCAAACTTTGATGGATGCCCGTAATGTCGCAGATGGTACAAATATTGAGGCTGTCCCTGAATATACATATTCCTGGCATACCAGTCTCCGGCCATGGGAACACTCTGGGGGCCCCAATGACTCCAAAAACCAAGTTTCGCGTCTCTAAACCAGGAAGGACATTCATAAGTTCTTAAAGAGTCAAAGCTTGGCTGGAATTTCATAGTTTTTGTAAGCGGCCCCTGTTAAAATACCTTATATTCCATTTTGTTTATTTATAGACTAAAAGGTATTTTATGTTACTATATGGTATTCGCTATGTCAAGGAAAATATTATCGTTTTACCAGTATTGGAAGGAAGGCAAAAAAGCGATATATTTCCATATTAAACGAGAGATAACGGGGGTTGGTGTATAAATGAAACTGGAATGGATGGGCAGGTACAGAGAGTTAATAGGGCTGCTTAGTAAATATGTGAACATTTTTGCAAATTTTGGAAGCAAGGCTGTTGCCGAAAAATTAGGTTTTAGGTTGACCTCCCAACAATGGCAGACACTGGAATGTATTGTTGAGTATGAAGATGAAAACAAAAATATGATGTTTATGACAAATAGTATAGGACTAAAAAAAAGCACTTTTTCCAAGTTCATTAAAGTGCTTGTTAATTATGGCCTGGTGGAACGTTATCAGCAAAAGGGTAACCGCAAAGATATAGTATTGAAACCCTCCGAGAAAGGCCGCATTTACTATAAAGACCGCAGCAAAATCCTCCTGGAATTAGTATGGAAAGAAGCTTTTGCCGTTTAGATAAGCTGCCGGATGAGAGCCTGGCAATATTTGTTGATTTCATGACAAAGATTATTAACGATTTAGATCAAAAAAATAACAAAGTCGTAGAGCTTTTCAAGCTGCTGTAAATCAACATGATTAAATAATCCGGCTCGCTTTCTTTAAAATGCTAATCCACTCAAAAAGACGGTCTTTCATTTCATCGACATTGCAGTCGTTTCGCCTTCGGTAAGCTTCGACAATCGCGGACGGAGGATAGTTCATGGCGGTTAATTCACCCGCCTCCAGCAGATTAGCCGCGCAATCGCACAACTCAAGGATCTCTACGGCATCGTTACTGTGATCTCTGCGGTTCGGCCTTCGCGTAGCTTCAAAAAGACGATTCGTGCGCGCTGTAAGCTTGGCGACGGCGTTTTCCTGGTTAATGTCGGCTCGAAGTATCGTCTCGCCGCGATTCCGGTAAAAACCGAATAACGCCGCGACAACAGACGGGTCGCGTACGCTTCCGTCCGGATAGACGACGCCGTGTACCCGGTTCCAGCCGTCCTCCCCAATCATTAGTTCAAATATATACCAGCCTACGCCATACTCCTCCGCCATCTCAATCGACCTGTCATAAGGATTCGCCCGGCAAAGACACGCGGTTTCATTGTTTAGTACAGGTTTATTGTATTTTTTACCAAGAGATATCGCCATCTCATAAATTGTACGCATTTGGTTTTTCGTCGACGAATAGTCGTGGAAAATTATTACGTCGACCAAATCCGCGGTACCGCTCGCCTCGGTTTCAAAAATGAATATATTGCCTACGCCCAAATCGTGATTTGGATCCTTCTGCTTAACATATTTACAAAAATGCCGGACAATTTTCCATACCGCTTCCTGTCTTTCACGTAAAACCGCCATGTCCGGTTTATCTCTGAATTCCTGAACAAATTTTGGTTCTTCATCGTACCATGTGACGAAATTGTCTGTATAACCCGGCTCGTTGGAAATATCCCAAAACAATAACCCCGGTTCTTCGCCGATAGTTTTCAGCAAATCGTCAAAATATTTTTCTCCCAGTACCCAGAGGGAAGGATCGGTTATAGTCTTCGCAAGAGGGGGCAAACGTTCGTCAGTCTGCGGGCGTTTTTGGAAGTCTTCAGGAATAAACCTGAAACCGTGATAAATAATAGGGCTGGTAGAAACGCCGTGTTTCCATGCCGTCTTTACGAAGTCTTTTACGTCCGTGAGGAATTTTTCCGGATCCTTCATATAAGTGTAGTATGTGAGAAAAATACGCGCGCTGTTCAGATGCAGCCGTTCAGCGTAACTCATATCCCGTTCAACAATATCATGATCATAGTGGTCCCAGAAATCAGCGTCGTCCCATGCGTTGCTCTGCGTATAGTTAAACCCGCGAATTTTTGAATAGTCTACAAATTTTTTCATATTTTCTCCTTTTTCAATTCCCTATGCTATAGCCTTGACAATACAACAATTATACCATACATTTGAATACTAAATTGTCTATTAAGAAACAATAATGGTTATTGGAGACCTAATATGTCAGGAATTTGGCGGCTTATTTACTTTTTGATAAAAAAAGGGCAAATAAACGTAATTTTTGCACATTTTCACTATTTTGGAACAAAAACCGGAAATCCTTCCTCCTACAAGATATTCGGTTTTTACATACTTCCCGGCAAAAGGGAATTATGGAGTTTACCGTTGGTAAACTACCCCTAAGGGGGTTAATCGTCCTCCAGTGATTAACCCCCTTGTTGGGGTTTTTCATGGGCTAAAAGGAGTTCTCTATGAAGGGAATGAAGAAACTAATTGTTTTTGCGATACTCACCTGTATCGCAGCTATTGCTTTTGTCGGCTGTAAAAAAAATGCCGCCGTTTCAAATGATCCTAATTATCCTATTGAAATTTCGGTTTTTATCGGAAGCGGTACGCAGCCTTCTGATAACAATAAAACATTCAAGTACCTGAAGGAAAAGTTTAATGTTACATTCAAGTGGGATATTCTAGTTGGGGACCTTTACCAAAAACGGGGAACCATGATTGCCGGCGGCATATATCCTGATCTGATAGAGATTAACGAAACCGCGTTTATTGACGCCGGCGCTGTGATTCCATTGGATGATCTGATTGATAAGTATGCACCCAATCTTAAAAAGCATTACGCCGAAAACTGGAATAAAATGAAACACACTGACGGCAAAGTTTACTGCCTTGTAAATTATGGCATTATCCATGGTGTTGAGCAGGGGGCCTTTTATAACGGGTCAGCATTTTGGGTTCAAAAGGCAGTATTAAAAGACGCCGGTTACCCGAAGGTTACTACAGTTGATGGTTTTTTTGACATGATAGAAAACTATTACAGAAAAAACCCGACCATTAACGGCCAGCCGACTATTCCGTTTACAGTCATTACCGAAGACTGGCGCGCTTTTGAGTTGTGGAACCCGCCCAACTTCCTTGCCGGTAACCCCAACGAGGGAAATGGGGTTGTCAACCCTACTACCTATGAATATAAGAATTTCTTTACAATGGATATTTCCAAGCGCTGGTTCAAGAAGCTTAATGAAATGAACGCGAAGGGGTTAGTCGACAGGTCGGCTTTTACCGACAACTATGACCAGTACATAGCCAAAATCTCCACAGGGCGGGCATTGAGCCTGTTTGGCCAGCAATGGCAGTTTGACAGCACTGAAAACGCGAAGGCCGACCGCGGCGAATATATCCGCACTATGGCGCCGCTTCCGGTCGTATTCGACAATAGCATCACCCCGAAATACCGTACGGAAAGCATTCCCAATCTTGGCCGCGGGTTTGGCATATCCGTTTCCTGCAAAGACCCTGTAAGGATTATACGTTTCCTGGATGCTTATATGGCGGAAGAAAACCTTCGTACAATGCAGTGGGGCATTGAAGGTCAGGACTGGCAATACAACGCCCAGAAGATTCCATACCGCACTCAGCAGCAGCGCGAGAATTGGCAGAGCCAGGCCTGGCAAGACGCGAACCGCGCGGGCTTGTGGCAGGGTATGGCGCCCAAGCTTGAAGGTTCTTTCTCGGACGGTTACCCATCCGACCTTTCTGATTACTACCCGGAGAGGGAAGGAATGTTAAGGCCGGAAGACAGGGAACTGTTTGCCGCTTATAATGTGGCAGGCTATGCGCAAATGATGGCAAAAGAACCTCAGAAAAACAGCATATGGTACCCTACATGGAACATGGTGAATCCGCCTGATGGATCGCCTGCCCAAATCGCGCTTCAGCGCTGTGAGCAGACAATGAAAAGGCTTTTGCCACAGCTAATTTTGACCCAGCCCTCTAATTTTGATAAGCTGTGGGATGAATATGTAAAGGAAATGGAAGTTACCAACAACATCAGTGCGTACGAGCAGTATATGACATCAATGGTTAAGCAGCGCGTTAAAGACTGGAGCTAGGTTATTAAGATTGTTAACGGAGGCGTATCCGCCATTCCGGCGGAATACCGCCTCCGTTTTTAATCTGGTAAGGCATGGAGGGTATTATGCCTGCTATCACAGCATCCAAGGAAAAGGGCTTTTTTTTAAGACTAGGACGCCAGCGTCAGGTCTTTTTTATGACATTTCCCATAGTACTGTATGTCATACTCTTTACATACGTTCCCCTTTGGGGCTGGACCATGGCGTTTCAGAATTTCAGAGCGTCAAAAAAATTCTTAAATCAGGAATGGGTTGGCTTATACTGGTTTAAATTCCTGTTTGAAGACAGGCAGTTTTTACTGACCGTACGAAATACCATCGCTATGAGCGTTATAAATACAACGCTTGGGTTTATCACCGCTATAGTTCTGGCCCTGATGCTTAACGAAGTTAAAAATATACTGTTTAAACGTTTCATTCAGACTATTTCGTACCTTCCGCACTTTCTGTCAGGGGTTATTGTTTGCGGCCTTGTTTCATCAATGCTTACCATAGATGGTGGAACGATTAATAGCCTTTTTATGACCTTGGGTTTTATAAAAGAGCCGGTACAATGGCTTGGCAAGCCAAATTATTTCTGGGGAATAATGGGTATTACATTTGTATGGAAAGAGGTTGGCTGGAATACCATTATTTACCTTGCGGCAATGGCCGGCATAGACCCTAATCTGTACGAAGCCGCCAGTATAGACGGCTGTAATCGTTTTCAAAAAATGTGGAGTATTACGCTCCCCAGTATAAAACCAACTATCATAATTTTATTGATAATGAGTATCGGGAATATCCTTAACGCCGGTTTTGAAATGCAGTACCTTCTGCGAAACGGGCTTATAATGAATGTATCCGATACGATAGATATCTATGTGCTTATTTTCGGCCTGAGCCGTAACAATTTCTCGCTTGCTACCGCCGCCGGAATGTTTAAGAGTGTTATTAATATTACACTTATATTTATTGCCAACGAAATTGCAAAGAGAGCAGGTGAGGAGCGCTTAATATGAAAAAAGTGGCGTTATTCGACACAATAAATATGGTTTTTTTGATTCTTATTGCCTTTGTTACCTTGTATCCTTTCTGGAATACAATAGCCGTATCGTTTAACGATGCTTTGGATTCTACCCGTGGGGGAATTACTTTTTTCCCCAGAAAACTCACCACATATAATTATAAAGTTCTTTTTATTACGGACGCAATTCCGCGCGCTTTCCTTGTTTCTGTCGCAAGGACAGTGATAAACATGATTACAAGCGTATTTTTTAACGCGATGCTTGCTTACGGCCTTTCCCGGCAGGACTACGTACTGCGAAAACAATTTACATTTGTTTTGATACTTTCAATGTACATAAACGCCGGGCTGATACCTACGTTTCTTTTAATCAGGAACCTTGGCATGCTGAATTCTTTCTGGGTATACATAGTCCCGGGTATTATCAACGCTTTTAATTTTATCGTTATGCGAACATATATGCGCACCATCCCTGAGAGTATAATTGAATCCGCCCGTATTGATGGTTACGGGGACTTTTATATATTTATCCGTATAATTCTGCCTCTCTGCCTTCCCGTACTTGCGACAATAGCCCTTTTCGTGGCGGTCGGCTCATGGAATTCATGGTTTGATACCCTGATTTACAATTCCGGCAACAAGAATTTGCATACACTTCAGTACAAATTGATGGAATACCTGCAGGCAAGCCAATCGCAGGGGCGTTCTGCGAGCGAAGCGCAGGGGATGGCTATGTCGGCGGCGGCTAAATCATCGAACGTTGTTACGCCCTTGAGTATCCGCGCCGCGATTACCGTAGTCGCTTCTGCGCCCATCCTTCTTGTCTATCCCTTCATGCAACGTTATTTTGTAGTCGGCCTTAATATCGGCGGTGTGAAGGAATAACGCAATAATTGTAAAATCAAAGCTTATCAGGGGCGATAAGAAAAAATGACAAAAATAACGAAAATTTTTATTCATCCGAAATTTTTTATTGGCGGTATATCACCGCGGCTTTACGGCGCGTTTCTGGAACCAATAGGGACTATGGTAAACGGAAGCATGTACAATCCCAAACATCCTACGGCGGACGCCAAAGGTTTCCGGCGCGATTATATGGACGCGTTAAAAGAATCAGGCGTTCCGGCCATACGTCTTCCCGGAGGAAATTTTGTCTCCGGCTGGAGTTGGAAGGATTCAATCGGCCCATTGGAAAAGAGAAAAACCCAGCTTGATACCGCCTGGTTTCAGTATTATACAAACGAGGTCGGACTTGACGAATATCTGCAATGGACGGATATGATCGGTGCGGAGCCGATGTATACCGTTAATCTCGGCACTGACAGCCTTATCGACGCGCTTCAAATTGTAGAGTACACAAATCATAAAGACGGCAGCTACTGGTCGGATCTGCGCAGGGAATATGGTCATGATGCCCCATACAACATAAAGACATGGTATCTCGGAAACGAAATGGACGGTCCGTGGCAAATAGGCTCATGGCAGAAAAATCCCCGCGGTTACGGTATCCTGGCCCACGAGGTTTCAAAGGGGATGAAATGGGTTGACCCTTCGATTGAAACAACGGCCTGTGTTTCGTCTTCGCCATTCCTTGCGCATTATCCGCAGTGGGATTTGGAAGCGCTTCAGGAATGTTACGAAACTGTTGATTATATATCCCTGCACCACTACCATATCGCGGCGCCCGGGGATTATGCGGCACTTTTAGGCGGCTCCTGTTTTTTTGAGGATTACATCAATACAGAGATTGGCCTTTGTGATTTTATCCAAACCAAGCTTCGTTCACCGAAAAAGATGATGCTGTCATTTGACGAATTCGGCTCAAGAGAGCAGCCCCTTGACGGTATTCTTCCCGGCCACGGTACAGTCTGGGAACACCAATTTGATCCCGAACGTGAATATATACGCCATGATCCCGATAACATGATTCTGAACAAACATTTTTTCAAGGGCGGTGATATGCTTAACGCACTGACTTCAGCCTCTACCTTGCTGGTATTGCTCCGCCATGCCGACCGGGTAAAGATAGGGTGCATGACAGGGGGATTGCGTGCGCTTGCGGCAACAGACCGTGACCATGTATGGAAGTCAGCGTCATTTTATCCCTTTAGTCAGCTAATGAGATACGGACGCGGAATTTCGCTGCATACAGCCATTGAAGGCGACACATTCGATATTCCTGGCTACGCTATTAGTCATCAATTTCAATACAGGACGCATAAAGGCATAGGATTTGTGGACTCATCAGTTGCGTTTGACGAAAAGAACGGTGAATTAAATATTTTTGTTATCAATCGTGACTGGGAAAATAAGCGATTGATTGAAATTGACCTTAGCGTGTTTGACGGATATGACTTTGTTGAGCATAGTCAGCTTTACAGTGACGATTTGAATGCGGCGAATTCCTTTGAAAATCCTGATGCCGTCATACCGTCTATTAATACCGAGACAATTTTTAGGAATGGTAAAATAACCGCAGAGCTTAAAAAGCTTTCATGGAATGTTTTCCGTTTAAAAAACAGATAATGAAACAATACAACGATTTCGCATACGATATGCTTGATCTCGATACTGACAGGGGAAAAATCGTTTATTGTGCGGGACGAGATGTTGAAGTTTCTGAAAAAAGAGGAGCCATTATTTTAGATATTCCATTTTTTGGTTATGAACATGATGGAATATTTAGAAAAGCCATTACCCAACCGCTTGTAAAGCGTTTCTTCTTGAGCAGTTGGGGGGCATCTTGTTTAAGGCTTACAGGCCCTATGGAGCCGGATGCCGATTTCAATGAAATAATTAAGAACGATAGCGAAAGTCCCATGTTATGCTTCTCGGATAATATTGGACAGCAGCCCTTGAGCCTTAAAGAAAAAGAAAAAAACATATTCTGCGCGCTTGATCAGAGCGGGAAAACAAGAATGACGCTTTCAAGAATTCCGCATACTATAAACCATTGGAGTAACTTACAGGGGCCTTCGGATCCCATGATACAACTTACCCTTTACCCTGATGGTTTTACTCCTGTGATTTTTACAGCCTATGACCAGTTTTTCCCGGGAAAATTTGAGTCTATGCCTCTGGCTTTTACGGAAAAAGAAACGCTTTTTTCTGTGTTTGCCGAAGGCAGCGAACATTTTTACGGTACAGGCGAACGCTTCGGAAAGCTTGATCTGGCTGGACGGACTATTACTTTGGAGAATACCGATGCGTTAGGAACAGACAGCAGAAAAGCCTATAAGAACATTCCTTTTTACCTTTCCAGCTGTGGTTACGGCTTGTTTATACATTCATCCGCGCATATAAGGCTTTCCTTTACAGATATTTCAAACCGTGCTGTCCAATGTTCTGTAGCAAACGATAAGCTGGATTTATTTTATATTGGCGGTAACGCTTCCACTTCAGAGACGACGCAAGGTTCAGGTTTATCCTCTTTTCTTGAGCGTATTTTGTTTTTGTATCGGAGTATTACCGGTTTTTCACCCTGTCTCCCCTTGTGGAGCTACGGAATGTGGATGAGCCGCATGACATACACTTCCGCCGATGAAATTAGAACGATTACCGAGCGTCTACGCAAAGAAAATTACCCTTGTGATGTTATACACATCGACACGGGGTATTTTGAAACAGACTGGGTCTGCGACTGGGATTTTTCCCGTGAACGCTTTCCCGATCCGAAAGCGTTTATGAAGGAAATGCTGCAAAAAGGATTTCACATTTGTCTATGGCAAACGCCGGAGATCGGGAAAACAAACAAATATTACAAAGAAGGTGTTTTAAAAAAATATCTCCCTTTAAAAAGGGATGCCGTTAAGCAAAACGAGGCTGTCTCTGATTTTTCCGACCAGGACAACGGAGGTGCGATTGATTTTTCCAATCAGGAAGCGGTTTTGTGGTATAAAAATCATTTGCGCCGCCTTATGAATTACGGCACGTCGGCGATTAAAACCGACTTCGGCGAGCGAATCAATATGTCCGCTGATTATAAAATGGATTCCGCCCTGCTCCATAACCTTTATAGCCTCTTGTATCAGAAAGCCGCATGGGAGGCAAGTTCGGAATATTCTGATTCTCCGGTATGCTGGTCGAGAGCCGGCTGGGCCGGCTGCCAGCGTTACCCCCTTCACTGGGGCGGCGACACATCGGCAACATGGGACGGCCTGGCCCAAACGCTACGCGGCGGCCTTTCCCTGGGGCTTTCAGGCTTTACCTATTGGAGTCATGACATTCCGGGCTTTCATGGCCTTCCTGATTTTATGAATAGCAAACCAGGCGAGACAATATATCTGCGTTGGACTCAGTTTGGTGTTTTCACTTCCCATATGCGATACCACGGTAGTTACCCAAGAGAACCGTGGGAATATGCGGGCGTAGCAGATATAGTCAGAAAAATGCTCCGGCTCCGGTATGCACTTATTCCCTATATAATGCAAGAAGGAGAACATTGCGGTAAGACAGGCCGGGCCATAATATCTTCTGTTTTTTTAGATTATCCCGATGATCCAACCGTTTGGTCTATTGATACTCAATATCTCTTTGGAAGAAATATGCTCGTAGCCCCAATAATGAATGATGAGGGAATTAGAGATATTTATATACCTGATGGGACATGGAGAGATTTCTTTACCGGAGAAACCGTTACAGGCCCTGTATGGCTGCCGGCTGTTAAATGTCCTTTTGATCGATTTCCTGTCTATGTAAAAAGCAACGCGGTAATTCCTTTATACCCGGAAGCTGTTTCTTGTACCGGCGAAATGGATTTAAAGAAGATCATTATGTGCAAGGTTGATGGTTCATTTAACGGAATTTATAAAACGTTACACAATCTTTTTGATAATGTATAAATGAATAATAAAGGAGTTATTATGGCGAGCGCGATGAGGGGAGTGTATCTCCCAGGAAACAGTACGGCTCTTTTAAAAGATGTTCCCATTCCCAACCCTGGCTATGGACAGGTCCTTGTAAAGATGAAAGCCTGTACTATCTGCGGCAGCGACATCCGGGCTATCTACCGTGAACATACGGGCAAGGGCCCGGAAGGATATCAGAATGTCATTGCCGGACACGAGCCCAGCGGCCAGGTTGTGGAAGAAGGGCCGGGGATCAGACGTTTCAAAAAAGGCTCACGGGTTATTGTGTACCATATTTCCGGCTGCGGCATGTGCCATGACTGCCGTATGGGTTATATGATCTCCTGTTCGTCTCCTTTACGCGCGGCCTACGGCTGGCAGCGGGACGGAGGTATGGCGGATTACATTCTCTGTGATGAAAAGGATTTAGTGGAACTTCCCGATGAGCTTTCCTATGCGGATGGCGCTCAGGTTGCCTGCGGTTTTGGCACTGTATACGAGGCGATCGATAAAATTGGAGTATGCGGCACTGACAATGTTCTTGTAGTGGGGCTGGGGCCGGTAGGTCTTGCCACATTGATGCTCTGCAAAGCCATGGGCGCGCAAAAAATCATCGGCGTAGAAAGCAGCCAGTACCGAATAGATTTAACAAACAAGCTGGGTTTGGCGGATAAGGTACTTAAAGCGGGGCCGGACAATGTAAAAGAGATTCGCGACTATACAAACGGCAAGGGAGTTGAAAGGGCATTTGACGCGTCGGCAAGCGACGGCGGACGGCAGACCGCTATCAGGGCAACGCGCCAGTGGGGAAAAATAGCCTTTGTAGGCGAGGGGAATACCGTTACCTTTAATCCAAGTCCTGATATTATTCACGATCAAAAAACTATATACGGAAGCTGGGTAACAAGCATCTGGCTCATGGAAAATTTGGTTGAAGGATTGGTACGCTGGAAATTGCACCCTGACGCGTTGGTAACTCACCGTTTCCCATTGGAAAAAGCTGATGAAGCCTTCAGGCTCATGGATGGAGGGAATTGCGGCAAAGTAGCTGTCTGTGCGGATGAGGAATTAAAGTGATAGATACTGAGTTAAAATTATGGAAACTATAGATATTAATAAAGTTCCCAGTGTTAAGCTGGCTTCCGGCAGGGTTATTCCTTCTATCGGCATGGGCACTTTCGGATCGGATAGATATAGTCCCAAAGAAGTATCCGCCGCTGTGTCAGGCGCTATTCGTTTTGGCTATCGTTTTTTTGACTGCGCTTCGGTTTATGGCAATGAAGACCTAATCGGTAAAGTTTTCGAGGAAACGATCCAGGCAGGCGCGGTAAAGCGGGAAGAGCTCTTCATTACGTCTAAGGTTTGGAACGATATGCATGGGCCGGGCAAGGTATTGATTTCAATTAATAAGACTCTTGCCGATCTGCGGCTCTCTTATGTTGATGCTTATTTTGTGCATTGGCCCTTTCCAAACTACCACTCTCCCGGCTGCGATGGTGATTCCCGTAACCCCGATTCGCTTCCTTTTTCAGCGGATCGGTTTATGATAACATGGGAACAAATGGAAGAAACATACAACAAAGGGCTTACCCGCCATTTGGGTATGTCAAATATGACTATCCCAAAATTGGAGGCGGTGCTTCCTCGCTGTAAAATTAAGCCGGAACTTATCGAGATGGAACAACACCCTTCCTTTCAGCAACAAGCCCTCTTTGATTACTGCAAAAAAACCAACATAATCGTCATAGGTTACTGTCCCATCGGTTCACCAAACAGGCCGGAGCGGGATAAAGCACCTGGAGACGTGGCGGATACAGAATTGCCGGAAGTTGTTTCTGTTGCCAAAGCGCACAATATCCATCCGGCGCTTGTTTGCCTTAAATGGGCGGTTCAGCGCGGCAGTATTCCAATTCCGTTTTCAATACACCCAAAAAATTACGAGTCTAACCTCCGTGCGGTTACAGAAGAACCGCTTTCTTATTCAGAAATGGAGCTTCTTAAAAAAGCCGAGCGTAATTGCCGTCTTGTAAAAGGACAGGTATTTCTCTGGCCCGGCGCCAAAAGCTGGGAGGATCTTTGGGACTTGGATGAGGAGTAAGCAATTATGAAAACTAACTTTATTTATTACCTGCCAATTTTATCTGTTCTGGTTACGGTTTTCTGTATATGTATAGTTATCGCATGCAAGAAAAAGGCGTCTCTTCCCAAAGAAGATACCGATCCTTATGCTGTGCCTTTCGGATTCGACAGTAAAATCAATGGCGCCGCCTACGGTACATTGACGGAGAAAGAGTATTATTCTACTACAACGGGCGTAACGCGTAAGTGTTATGTTTATACACCTCCGGGATACGATTCTAGTTTAACGTACCCTGTAATGTATTTACTGCATGGAATAGGCGGAACTCATACCGAGTGGCTGAGTGGTAATCCAAATGAAATACTGAGCAACCTTATCAACGCCGGCAAAGCCAAACCAATGATTGTGATTATACCGAATGTGCGGGCGATGGATCCTGATATTGTTCCATCAGATATTTTCGGAGCGTCAAATATTAATGCTTTTAACAATTTTATCAATGATTTAAAGAACGACCTTATGCCATTTATTAACGATAATTATCCTGTATCAAATGAACGTAACAAACGCGCTATTGCCGGATTGTCAATGGGCGGCATGGAGTCCCTTAACATAGGCATTCGTATGCCTGAAATATTCGGCTATATCGGCGCTTTTTCTTCCGCTCCCGGTCTGCCGCTTACGGTGCCGCAGATGAAACTCCCCGATGAATACATGAATAACACATTTATAATGATATGCTGCGGTTTAGAGGATTCGCTGCTCACTTATTCTCAAACTTACAATCAATCGCTTACGGCTAACGGAGTGCAAACCACATATTACACAATTGACGGCGGCCATGATTTTAGGGTCTGGAAAAACGGGTTGTACCATTTCGCAAAGGGTATTTTCTAAATATCACAATTAGCTGAAATAAGGAGTTTCAGTCAGAATGGCGGATAATTTTTTTTTAGGCGAAACTTGGAGATTCGGAAAAAGCGTCTGAAAATAACAAGGAAATAAGCATCAAAATGACTCCATCATTTATTCATCCAAACCGTCATTTCCCCGGCCCCGCGGTTTGCCCATGCGTAATAAGGGACAAGAACTATTTTTTTGTCTTCCAAAACTGTTTCGCTAGCCTGATATAAGGCGTCGCAAGCCCAGTCTTTTTCACGCTTGCCGGTAAATGAAATTGTCGTAACGCCTTCCAGCAGATCCTTTTCATGCCTGATAATTATATCGTCCGGATTTCCCGCGTGGAGCCTGAAAAGTTCATTGCCGTTATCTTCTTCTTCCGCGCAATACACAACAGGGCCCCGCATAACGGCGATCTTGCCGATATTTTCGCGTACATGGGGATTGGATTGGACAAAATTCACCGGCATATCGAAAACAAGGGATAATTTATCACCCCCCGACCATTCCCGGTCAATAAGCGCGTAACCATCCTCAACGGCGCAGGTTTGCCCTATCATGATACCATTAAGGCGTATGCTGTATTTCCCGCACCATCCGGGAATACGAAAATAATACCTGAATTTTGTTTTCGCGCTCATTGTAAAACTAATGTCGATCTGTTCTTCCCAGGGATATTTTGTTTCGATCTTAAGCGATATATCCGCACCTGAAACTTTTAGCTTCGCTTCACTTCCGATAAAAAGATGTGTATATACCGCGTTTTCACTTGACGAATGAATGTAACTCCCCAGCGAGGCAATAATACGCGCCAGATTGGGAGGGCAGCACGCGCAGCCGAACCATTTTTGCCTTTCAATTTTGACATGTCTCTTACCGTGATCTTTCAGGCTTGCCTCAGGAACCGCTTCCAGGGGGTTAACGTAGAAGAAGGACTTACCGTCCAGGGACATGCCGCTGATTATACCGTTGAACAGGGCTTTCTCAATCACATCGCCGTATGTTCCCTTTGGCGCGATACCCGCCATGCGTTTTGCGAAAAAAGCAAGCCCTATGGCCGCGCAAGTTTCCGCGTAGACAGTATCGTTGGGCAGATCGTAATCGTAGGAAAATGACTCACCGTAAGATGACTGCCCGATGGAGCCTGTAATGTACATCTGGCGGTTAACGATATTGTTCCACAGATCATCACACGCGCTCATCAGAGCCGCGTCGTTTGTGAGGCGCGCGATATCCGCCATTCCCGAATAAAGGTATACCGCCCGTACAGCGTGCCCTTCGGCAATGTGCTGATCGCGCACAGGCTTCCCTGCCTGATAATACTGATACCGGAAAAAACTGTCCTTCCAGTAAAAGTTATTGTTGTTCCTGCCGCATTCTTCCTCAAAAAACAGGGGCTTCTCTCCGCGCTGGTCAATAAAATATTTGGCAAGTTTCAGGTGTTTTTCATTTTTAGTAATCGCGTACAAGCGCACCAGAGCCATTTCGGCAATCTCGTGGCCGGGGTAACCGTGGATTTTTCCGTCTTCCGGCCCAATAAGGCGGTCGATACATTCCGCGTAACGGATAAGGGCGTCCAGGAATTTCTGTTTGCCTGTGGCCTCGTAATAGGCAACCGCGCCCTCAAGAAGATGCCCGAAACAGTACAGCTCATGATTATCTTTAAGGTTGGTAAAACGTTTATCAAGACCGTTGATTATGTAGTAAGTATTAAGATAACCGTCGTCTTGTTGGGCATTGCAGACAATATCAACCGCTTCGTCCAGTGTGTGTTCCAGCGCCTTATCGGGATGCCACACAAGGGAATAAGACGCCGCTTCTATCCACTTGGCAAAATCGCTGTCCTGAAATACAAACCCCGCGTGCCCTGTATCACGTGGTACTCCGTAATCATGTTCTGGATGGGTCAGCTCTGCGGCAAGCTTGAAATTACGCATACAGTAACTGGGTTCGGCGTTGCTAATCCGGTCGTTCAGAGCTTCCCATTGGTAAGGAATGACCCCGGTTCTTACGCGATCCATAAAGGGCGCCCAAAAACTGTCGGAAACGACAATGTTCTTTAGATCTACAAATTCAGTGTGTTTTGAATTATCCATTGTGCCCTCTATTTATAACGCCGGGGATCAATGTTAATCACGGTCTTACCTGTTTGAATATCGCTAATTGGGCCAGCGACGCGGCTGTTACCTGGTACCGGATTAAGGAAATAATCTGTTTTAACTTTCTCGTCGGATTTTACCTTCGGGAGTTCGGCTTTTAATACAATGGTCATTTCCAGTGTCTTGCTGTTTATATCAATTTCTACATCAGCCACGCAGCCTGAAAGATCGAAACCGCAGAATTCACGCCACGCGTCAAGGTCAAGACACATAGTCGGCGCGGGCTGCAAGATGCGCAGGTAACCGCCCCATTTAGGCATCTTCGCATAGGCGTTTCCATCCGCCTCGTTATGCTCATTGGGGAATTTAATCGCCGCGCTGCCGCAGTCGTAAAACAGGTTATTGAAAAACTTACATTCCCGCGCCGTTCCGCCCCGCTTCATAATTCTAAAAGGGACTATCTTGGCGAAATATCCAGAGTCATGGCATTTCCCGATGAGGTTATTAACGATACGCAGCCTGTCTGTACCTTCCCCGTAAATACCGTAGCCGTTTTCAACATTAAGCTGCTGCTCTTTATACCATCCCGACGATCCCGGTTCCTTTGGTATGGCATCGCGATCAAAGCGGCCTTCTACGTTCCAGATGATATTGTTATCGATCATTGTTTCATGATCCCTGCCGGCTTCCATGAAGATGTGTTCCCGTGAGTCAATGCCATCAATAAGCAGATTTCCGGTTAAGCGGCAGTTGTAGTTGTTTACGTCCATCCATATCGAATCACAGCCGATACTTCGGGCAATCACATTCCGGCAAAACAGGGCGTCCTCGGCGTGGTGCACCTTGATGCCGCCGGCTTCCCAGGAAAGCTCCATCCGCTGCCAGCCGGTTCCGTCGATAAGGTTATCCTCTATCAATAAATTCTTGCTGCGCATAACGGCAATACCGCAGACGCCCGCGTCCCGAATCGTATTGCCGCGGATAATATCGAACCCCAGTACCTGCCCCTCAATGAGCTCGTGGTGCCAACATTCGTTCCCACAGTCGATGCCTACCGTGTTGGCCCAATCAACGGTGCAGCCCTCGATGATCCAGTGATGCCCCCGATAGGCCGAGATGGAACCGCGCTGCGGAACCGGCGCGCCGTTAGCGGCGTGAGCGCAGATCAAACCACGCAAATGAATATATGAAAGAAACGGAGTGTCAGGCGCGAAACATTGTTCGCGGTTTGTAATCTCCACCTTGTGATTAAAGGGACTCGCGTCGCCGGGCAGCCTTACATGAATCCTCTGCCCATTTGACTCTACCCAGTACACGCCATCCGCTTTTGATATATGACTGCAAAGCGGAAGCTGTTTAAGAGGTTTTCCGTCTATAAAAACCATGCCGCGCCGGTTCAGGTATGTGGTCATATCCGTTTTTCCATATTCAATAAACAAGCGGTCATGGATAATGTTTACGGCGCAAAAGGGGTTATATCCTTTAAAATCATCCGGATTAATATCGATCTGCCAAACCGTCATACCCTTTGGAATAGGCTCATTGGAAAAGTGCTCACTGAAGCTCCAGCCGGTACTGGGCTTAAAATCCGTCACAACGACTGACGCCTTAATGACAACTTGTTCTCCCTCTGCCGCTTCATAGCATATCATCGCTTTTTCATTATCGCCGCCCCGCGCGGGTTTTACAGTTTCTCTGTATTCGCCGCCCTTAATTATTACCTTAGTTCCGGGTTTGGCGATCCGAGCGGCGGCGTTTATCGTTTTTAAAGGTTTATCGTTTGTACCCGTATTGGCGTCATCTGCCGAATTATTACTGCCATCAACATAAAGAAAATCTTTATATTCCGTTTGATCCTCCCAAAAGGGGAAAAAATTCCCATTGGGGAGCTGAGAAGATAAATCGTTCTCTTTCGCGGGGGTAACAATAATTTTGTTCATGATATAGCCTCTTTGATGGTATTATAGCCTATATAAAAACTATTTTTATATAGTAACCTGTTAGATATGACAAATAGAAGCGCTGAGAAAGGAGTTATAGCGATCATGAAAAAACAGGGGTTTAATCCGTATCTGCCCTCGTGGGAATACATTCCCGACGGCGAGCCGTATGTATTCAACGGCAGAGTGTACGTGTACGGCTCGCATGATAAATTCAACGGCCACGCGTATTGCCTGAATGACTATGTTTGCTGGTCAGCGCCCGAAGACGATTTAAGCGACTGGCGCTACGAGGGAGTTATATACCCCAAAACCAGCGATCCCTTTAATAAAGACGGAAGCATGTGCCTTTACGCGCCTGATGTAACGGTCGGGCCTGACGGGCGCTACTATTTGTTCTATGTGCTTGATAAGGTTGATGTCGTGTCCGTCGCGGTTTGCGAATCCCCCGCAGGTGAATACAAATTCCACGGTTATGTGCGGTATCCTGGCGGAACCATGCTTGGCAGGCGGAAAGGAGATCAGCCGCAGTTCGATCCCGGCGTTTTGACAGAGGGCGAAAAAACATATCTCTTTACCGGTTTTTGCGGCTATGACACTAAAACCAGGATAGGAGCAACGGCGGTAACGCTTGGGCCTGATATGCTGACCGTGCTTGATGAGCCGGTTCTTGTTGTTCCCGGAGTACACAACAGCAAGGGCACATGTTTTGAGGGGCATGAATTTTTTGAGGCCCCGTCCATAAGAAAGCGCGGCGATACGTATTATTTTATCTATTCATCAATAGCGATGAACGAGCTTTGTTACGCGACAAGCAAAAGCCCCACAAAGGATTATGTTTACGGCGGCGTTATCATCAGTAATGCCGATGTGCATATAAGCGCGTATAAACCCGCCGAAAAGCCAATGAACTGCGGCGGTAATAACCACGGAAGCATTATCGAAATAAAAGGAAAATGGTATATTTTTTATCACAGGCATACAAACGGAAATGAGTTCAGCCGCCAGGAATGTCTTGAGCCTATCGAAATAAAGGCGGACGGTTCCATCCCGCAGGCGGAGATGACTTCATGCGGGCCAAACGGCGGGCCGCTTAACGGCAAGGGAGAATTTCCGGCATACATCGCGTGTAACATATTTTCTGTGGAAAACGGCGATCAGCAGTTGGTCAGACAATGGCCCCAGCACAATATCAACTTGCCGAAGATTACACAGGATGGACATGACGGCGATGAGGAAACAGGCTTTGTAACGAATATATTGGACAATTACGGTATTGGTTTTAAGTATTTTGACTGCAAAGGAATCAGGAGAATAAAAATAAAAACACGCGGCTACAACAGCGGCGTCTTTCATGTTAAAACCAAATGGGACGGCGAATCTTTAGCGTGTATAAAGATTGATTACAGCAATATCTGGACAGAATATTCTTCGGACATAAAGCTTCCTGACGGAATACACGCGCTTTACTTTATTTATAAGGGTAATGGATACGCTTCTATGGCTTCCTTTACTTTGGAATAATTGGAAAGAATATGCCAACTGATAATAATCTGATAATGAAAACCGCTACTAATCCCATTATTAAAGGCGATGTGCCGGATCTTTCGATTATTCGTGTTGACGACGCTTATTATATGGTCAGCACAACAATGTATTTCTGCCCAGTTGCCCCCATAATGAAATCCTATGATCTTGTTAACTGGAAGATTGTCAGTTATTGCGCCGACATTATTGACGATCTGCCCAACTTCAGACTGGAGACTGAAGATCAGGACAGAATTGGCGATTATGGCAGGGGACAATGGGCAAGCAGTTTGCGTTACTATAACAATCGTTTTTGGGTGCTGTTTACTAATAACACTACCACTAAATCGTATTTGTTCAGCGCCGCCAACGCGGAGCGGGGGAACTGGGATCGTTTGGTATTTAACCGCCGCTTTCACGATCCGTCAATATTCATGGATGATGAAACAGGCAAGATGTATATTTTCCACGGCTATTGCGACATCCGGCTTACGGAAATGGAAAATGATTTAAGCGCTGTAAAACCGGGAGGTATAGATAAATTAATTCTTCCGGCGCAGGGTTTTGAAGGCATCAAAGGAGCCGAGGGTTCTCGCGCTTATAAGCTGAACGGTTTTTACTATCTGTTTCTTATAGCGTTTGAATCGGGCAGAAGAGTAGAGCTGTGTTACAGGGCAAAAAGTCTTGATGGGCCATGGGAAGGTAAAAAAGTCCTGGATAGGGGATTGGGCGGAAGAACCGGCGGAGTCGCTCAAGGTGGTATTGTCCAGAGTCCTAACGGAGACTGGTACGGTTTCTTTTTTCAGGATCGCGACGCTGTTGGCCGTGTTCCTGTACTGGTTCCCATGCGCTGGGATAACGAATGCTGGCCGGTATTCGGCGACTCAAGCGGCAATATTCCGGTGGAATTAAAAATTAAGCAAGCACAGGATTACGAGCAAAATCTGTATGTTTCAGATGAATTCGACAGTGATAAACTACAACTTGCGTGGCAATGGAACCATAATCCCGATAATGATAACTGGTCGCTGAGTGAGAGGCCGGGGTATTTACGGCTTAAAACAGGAAGAACCGGCAAAACGATTTACCACGCAAGGAATACGCTTACCCAAAGAACAATTGAGCCGGCCTGTGAGGGAACAGCCGCTTTGGAGCCTGTGAACATGAAAGACGGCGATAAGGCCGGTCTTGTTTTGCTGCAGGCTATTTCCGGATTTGTCGGAATTGAGCGGGAAGGCGATAAAAAATACATTGTGATGTACTCAGGCGATAATGAAAACAACAAGGGAATGAACGCAACTGAAACCAGACAGGCCAAAGTGGAGTTTACGGGCAGCAGGATATATTTGAAAGTAAGCTGCCGGTTCAGGACAGATACAAGCACAGAAGAAAAAGCGGCGTTTTCGTACAGCCTTGACGGAATAAACTGGCAAGGCATAGGAACCGATGTAAACATACGCTGGACAATGACACATTTTACAGGCGCTCGTTTTGGTTTGTTTTATTACGCGGCAAAAACAGCGGGCGGCTATGTGGATTTTGATTATTTCCGTGTTACAATAGACTAATGAGAGGAATATGTTTAAATATACGAACCCTTTAACAAGAGATAGCGAACTATCAATGCGTGACCATTACATTATAAAGGACGATGGTAAATGGTATTGCACAGGCACATCTAATCCGGTTTGGGAAGGGCCAAACCCAGGGGTTCGTCTTTTGGTATCCGATGATTGCCTGCATTGGAATCATCATAGCTGGCTTATTGATGCGACCACATTGCCTGAAGATTGTGAGTACAATGGACGATTTTGGGCGCCAGAGATTCACTTGATAAAAAACAAGCATTGGTTAACCGTCAACAGCGGTAAAATAACCAAAGATGACCTAAAAGGCATGAAGACCCACAGCATATGGCTGTTTAAATCGTTGCAAATAACCGGTCCTTATATGCTGGTCAATGGCCCCTTAACAAAGCAGTACAATAACGATGCGACACTGTTTGAAGATGATGACGGACAGGTATATCTCTATTGTAGCGGGAATGGCTTGTTTCAGGCGAAGATCGATCTTGAAAAAGGTGTACTACCTGACGGCATTGAAAAGTTTATGGATAAACTTGATATTGGTTTTCCTGAATGGATAAGAGGCGGCATTGAAGGCCCGTTTGTAATTAAGCAAAACGGAATTTATTTTATGTTTTTTTCAACATGGACTCGCGGTTATGAAGTAGGTTTATTGCGATCAAAAAACCCTTTAGGGCCTTGGGAATTAGCATCTAATGAGCCCATCTTTGGTACGCGAAAAAAAGATTACCGCCCGGAATTTAATTCGCCGGGCCATGTGTTCAGCGACAGCTCTGATCCATACTGCGAAACTGGACACAACGCGCTGTTTATTGGCCCCGACGGTAAACTTTGGAACTCGTGCCATTATCTGATGTATCAAAAGCGGCAGTACCCATACAGCCAGACATTTGAGGACTGGGAGTTGTATCCTCAGTTAGGAATTGAGCCTGTCTGCTTTAAAGATAATATTTTCCACATTGAAGGGCCGACATGGACAGAACAGCAATACTGATCTCCGGTTCTTTATATTACATAAAAAAGCCTGACCACTCGACAAGCGGTCAGGCATCTTTCAAAACGTGTTTACTGTACTTACATGTAAGCGGCTTATTTTACTTGGCGCCGACAGGCCACAGGCTTGCTCTTTCGTTAAGTACTTCCTGAGCGCCTGAAGCCAGCCAATCTTTGTATCCCGCTTCCCAAACAGTGTCAAATTGCGCGGGAGTCGCCCTAATCGCCTGTGCGAGAAGCGCGTCGGCCTTATCAGTCAAGGTTTGTGAATATTGATTTACCTTTGTGGTAACCTGACGGACAATTGCGGCACGTGCGTCTTTTACGGAAATATTATAGGCGTTTATAATAGTCTCAGCGGGAACGCCCTGGTAACTTAGCGCAAGTACTCTGGTGTTCTGGTCATCGCTACCCAGATAAACACCGTTCAACGGCATTGTTATGTCAATGTTTAGCGAGGAGTTCTGAATCCATGGGCCGGTGGCGGCGATTACTTGAGGAACACCGTCTACAATATTGTGGTTTCTGCCCCGTTCTCCAATCTGAAGGTAGTTGAAGTTTTCAAATTTGGAAAGCCAATTAAGGTACTGTAGGGCCTCTTTTTGACTCTTGGAATAGGCGGGAATAAACATCTGCAAACCGACTTTATCCATCATGCTTTTGTTGCTTAAGCCGATATCTATCGGAATAAACGATGCGCCCGGCACATTTTTCACAAGATCTGTGTTAATCCTATCGTCCGTTCTGTAAACGTGATCCCAGTTTCCGCCATATGCACCGGCGACACCGCTCTTTAATATGTTATGGCTGTCTTCTGCAACTGTCAAAAGCGGGAAATCCTGATAGATGAGCTTTTCGTTGTACCATTTATTCATTAAGCGCACGCCTTCTTTGTACCCGGGTAAATTTAGATTGCGGCCATGAACGGAGTTTACCCATAGTTCCCTGTCGCTAAGACCCTTTTGAATGCTGTTGTCCATTAAATCAGCAAGGCCCCAGCGAACGTCGGAGGTCTGTAAGTACGGTATAACCCTGCTTGCTCCTACTCCGCCCGGATCCCTGTCACGGAACGCGATAAGCGTGTTATAAAATTCAGTGATGTTTTTCGGAACAGCCAGTCCAAGCTTGTCAAGCCAGTCTTTGCGGATAAAAATGTTTCTCATGGCCAGGGCGATGCGGGCGCTCGGAATGGAAAATATCTTTCCGGTCGTTTGGTCGGCGTTACGCTTGATAAAATCTTTTCCTTTGAACACCGGATCTTCGCCTAGCAGTTTTTTAAGGTCGGGCAGATAACTGTCGATGTAGGGAGCGAGGTCTAAAATACCGCCATAATCGCGGAAATTACTAATCATGTCGCCGTTGTAGGTGTAGCAAAGGTCCGGAGCAGTACGAGCCGCCATCAGATTCACTATGTCCGTGTTTTCAGACCAGCGTCCTACCGCCTGGAAAGTAACATCGATATTGAGTTCTTTCTTTACCTTGTCCTTAATCCAGGTTGTCCAAGCGTTGTCGTACGCGAGTGTCTTTCCGCCGTCGGTGCCGCGGTCGAACATTTCAACCACAACCTTGCCAGTCGATGTCAAGGTACCTGCCGCAGAGGACTGGTTTCCGCCTCCGGCAAACACCACTGCCGCCGTCATCAATAAGATGACGAACGCTGTCATAATTCTTTTCATAAAAACCTCCGAAAAGTTATTTAAAGCCATGCTGCGCATAGCCTGCAACCCAGGTAATTATTCCTTTAAGGCATAGCCTCCAATTTATGCTTATTGAGCGTTCCAAGAAGTATCCCGCGCTGCTTGGGTTTTGGAGGATGACCAAACAGCGCGGGAACGGGGGTTAATCCTGACCATATAATCTTGATTATGTGGTCAGGAATAACGACTCTTTTAGGTTCAAATGCCCTCAGTGATTAAGTGTTTATAATTGGCTATTTGTACAGGGAAGCCCTTTCGTTAATTACTTCCTGTCCTCCTGAACTAAGCCAGTCCTTTACTCCTTCGTCCCAAACGCTGTCAAATTGCGCGGGAGTCGCCCTAATCGCCTGGGCTGTAAGTGCATCGGCCTTTTCCTGCAAGGCTTGGGCATACTGATTTACTTTTGTGGTTGTCTGATAAGCCGCCGGGGCGCGCGCGTTTTTGACAGAAAGCGCATAGGCGTTTACTATGGTCTCGGCTGGGGTATTGCCGTAACTGAGGGCCAGCACTCTGGAGTTTAGTTCCTGGCTTCCCATTTCCACGCCGTTCAAGGGCATTGTCATGTCGAGGTTCTGCGGAGAGTTCTGAATCCACGGACCGGTAGCGGCAATTATTCTGGGAACGCCGTTTTCAAGGACATGGTTTACGCCTTCCTGACCGACTTGCAGGAAATGGTAGTTTTCAGGCTTTGCCAGCCAGTTAAGGTACTGTAGAGCCGCTACATAGTTTTTAGAGAATGCAGGAATGAAAATCTGCAAGCCGACCTTGTCCATCATGTCTTTGTTGTTGACAGCCAAGTCTAGTGGAACAAATTCCGCGCCCGGTATGCTCTTCACAAGCTCTTCGTTGATCAAACTGTTTGTTTGGTAAGGAGTGTCCCAGTTTCCGGAAAAAGCGCCAGCAATACCTCTTTTTAATATGTTATTGCCATCTTCGCCTTGCAAAAGCGGCCAATCAGGATAAATCAGGCCTTCATTGAACCACTGGTTCATTCTTCGTACGCCTTCCTTGTATCCCGGCATCATTATATTGCGCTCATGAACGCTGTAAACCCAGCGATCCCTATCGCTGATATTTACGTCAACGCTGTGGCGAATAAGGGTGCCAAGACCCCATTGAACATCGCCAGTAAATAATGGTACGACAGTATTTTTTCCTACATTGCCCGGATCTCTGTCACGGAACGCGACCAGCGTATCATGTAATTGCTCGATGGTTGTTGGCAACGGAAGCCCAAGCTTATCAACCCAGTCCTTACGGATAAAGACATTCCTCTGTGCTAAGGCTACACGGGCGCTCGGAATGGAATAAATCTTTCCAGTCTGCGGATCGGCGTTGCGGTAGATAAAATCCTTTCCCTTGAACACTGGGTCTTCGCCGAGCAGTTTTTTCAGGTCAGGCAGATACTTGTCAATGTGGGGCGAAAAGTCCAAAACACCGCCCATGTCTCGGAAAGCGCTAATCATGTCTGTGGCGTAGCTGTAGCACAGATCAGGAGCGCTTTGAGATGCCATTAGGTTTGAGAGGTCTGTCTGTTCCGACCAGCGGCCTACCGGAAGATAGGTAATATCGATATTCAGGTCTTTTTTCAGTTTTTCTTTAACCCAATTTGTCCACGCGTTGTCATACGGCAGAGACCTTCCACCGTCTGTACCGCGGTCAAAAATTTCCACGACAAGTTGAGTAGCTGCCGGAGGTTCTTTTTTACAGCCTATAAAAATCATTATGGTGGCTACCATAAAAATGACCAAAACCAATCTATTCTTTTTCATAGATTTCCCCATTAAAATAATATGAACGTATTGTACGGTTGCAATATTTAGTTCTTCTACATAAAATATTGCTCATTTCATGTGCATTATTGCTATTTTGCCATATGTGCATTACAATAAAGCTTACGAAAGAGGCGTTTCTCTATGGCATTGGTTGCTGATGGCAGTTATGAAAAATTTCCGTATAAAACTAATTTATATATAATATTGTATGAAAATGACGAAGACCTGAATTATCCCAGCCATTGGCATTCCGCAATTGAACTGATTATGCCTATTAAAGGAAACTATGAAGTCAAGATAAAAAATAAGACATATCCGCTTAAGGAGAACGATATTCTAATTATTCCCCCACTTGATTTTCATGGAATTAACGTGCCGCCGGATTCAAAAGACGGACTGCGAATTATATTGATGGTCGAGCCTACAATACTGTTTTCATTGCCTGGTATATCGGATTCCATTATAAGGCAGTATAACGTTAACCTTATCACGCAAGAAAAAATGCCCGATATTCATGGCGATATAAAGCGATTGCTTTTGGATTGTTACAACGAGTACCAAATAAAGGACAGCTACCGAATGACTGCTATGTACGCAAAAATAATTGATATTTTTGTGATACTATCACGGTATTGCGAGCGGAAATTATCGCGTCAGGACAATATTGAAACCAATAAACGACAAGACTATGTTGCCAGGCTCAATTGTGTGTTTGAATACATAGACAGCCATTTAACCGAAAAACTGACACTGGAAAAAATGATCGAGGTTGCGCACTATTCCAAGTTTCATTTTGAAAGGATATTTAAAGTATTTACAGGCAAGTCATTTTATCAGTATTTGAAGGAAATGCGTGTTCATTACGCGGAACCGTTGCTGCTTAACCCTAAGTTGACCATAACCGAGGTGGCTTTGGACTCCGGTTTTGGAAGAGTTGGCGTGTTTAACCGCGCGTTTAAAGAAATAAAACACTGTACGCCTTCAGAGTTTAGAAAAACGCATAATTCTTAAATATTGCTTATTGTATGTTGATTATTGCTTTCTTTACCGTCAAAACCTTGACACGTCTATAGCAATGCAATCATATTGAAAATATGAACAAAATTATTGTTACCCCCGCTGATGCCAACGCTAAAATCAGCCGCCATATCTACGGTCATTTTTCCGAGCACCTTGGGCGCTGTATCTACGGCGGTTTTTGGGTGGGTGAGGATTCTCCCATCCCGAATGTCCGCGGCATACGAAAAGACGTTGTTGCCACGCTAAAAAATATAAAGATTCCGAATCTGCGATGGCCCGGAGGCTGTTTTGCAGACGAGTACCACTGGAAAGACGGCATAGGCCCTCGTGCCGAGCGTCCAAAGATGATCAACACCCATTGGGGCGGCGTAACCGAAGATAACGCTTTTGGCACTCACGAGTTTTTCGATCTGTGCGAGCAGCTTTCCGATCCGGCGGGTAAACGGTGCGAGCCTTATATCTGCGGAAACGTGGGAAGCGGTACGGTTCAGGAATTATCGCAGTGGGTGGAATATTGCAATTTTGACGGCGTAAGCCCGATGGCCGATCTGCGAAAAAAGAACGGCAGGGAGAAACCTTGGCAGGCTTGTTTCTGGGGTATCGGCAATGAAAGCTGGGGATGCGGCGGGAATATGACGCCAGAGTTTTACGCCGATAACTATCGCCGTTACGCGGTTTATGTCAGACGATACGGGAATACAGTTCCGTACAAAATTGCCTGCGGCCCCAGCGACGTGAATTACAACTGGACAAGGGTATTGATGGAAAAAACGTGCAATGAACGAGGCAATCTTATAGACGGGCTTTCCCTGCATTATTACACCATTCCGGGTGAGTGGGCTTTTAAAGGCTCCGCCACACAATTCACCGAGGAAGAATGGCTTGTTACAATGAAAAAGGCTTACCTCATGGATGAGCTTGTTCACAAGCACGGAGCCATCATGGACGAGTACGATCCCAAACGTAAAGTATCTCTTGTGGTAGACGAATGGGGCGCCTGGTACGATGTTGAGCCTGACACTAACCCCGGTTTTCTTTATCAGCAAAACACCCTTAGGGATGCCCTGGTCGCCGGCATTCATCTTAATATTTTCAACAATCATTGCGAACGCGTTGGCATGGCAAACATCGCGCAGACCGTCAATGTTTTGCAGTCGGTGATCCTTACCGAGGGCGCGGCGATGGTACTCACCCCGACTTACCATGTGTTTGACATGTACAAGGTTCACCATGACGCCTTTAAGCTTCGAGTTCAAGTAGAAAGTGAAAAATGCTCTGCCGGTTCAGGTGCAATACCGGCAATAAGCGCCAGCTCTTCAAAAGACGATGAAGGAAAGATACATGTATCCATGACAAACATCGATCCCAAAAATCAACAAGAGGTACTGCTAGAAATCCGAGGCGTCTCGCCCGGATCGCTTACAGGTAAGATCATTACCGCCGACAGGATGCAGGATCACAATACTTTTGAGGATGCAGATAAAGTGAAGATTGAAGATTTTTCAGGCGCAGTTATATCAGGCCGCGATATAAGGGTAACTTTACCGGCAAAGTCTGTTGTTACTCTGGAAATTGAAAGCAGTTAAGCCTTTTTCTTTTTTTGATAGCTCAATTCTATTTTCACCGGAGCGCTGCCGCTTACCTCAAAGGGGCCCGCTGTCGGCTTGGCGGATCGTTGCTTACCGGTAAAATCCTTGTCCAGCAAATAGGGCGTTCCGTCTTTTTCCTCATAGAGCATCTCGGTGTGGTGGTTCTTACCAAGCAATGCTGTGGTAATAATTTCGCTCGCGGGACAATGGATTTGTGAAGGGTCGGCGATTTTTACCGTTACTTTTGAGTTAGTGTGGTCTATTTCAAATTCAACGCCGCACTCGCGGCTCACCACAGGATCAGGCTCTTTGATACAGGGCTTCGCGCCCTTTAAATACACGTTGTGCTTGATGAAAACCGGCAGGAACCTTGCATCTGGAAAGCCGCCGGCGAACGGCCTGCCTGGAACGGGAAGCCAGGGCGCTGGATCTTTTTCGCAGGGATAATCATCGTACTGGCTGGTTCCCAAAGGTTTCCGAATATAGGACGGCATATTCGCTTTTGCTTCCGGCGGAAGCTGAAGATCCGCGATTGGCCTGTCTGACCAAATATCGGCGGGAGCGTTCGGCAGATCCACATCCCTGTCGCCGATGAAAATATTATTGTAAAAACGGACATCTCCTCCTGAAATGGTCATCACTCCCATAATCTCTGTCTCGTGAGGGAAGTGATACGGAGTAAAGCGCCTCATTTCCGGTATGGAAGAGAGTTTACCGGCAAAAAGATTATGAACCAACGCGCCGCCCTGGGACATTTCCCTGTAATTGGTAGAGGATAGGAAGATATTATGATCGACCAAATACGGCCCGTGGCTTACCTCTACAAAGAAATCTTCCTGCGTGTTGTTCCAAAAAATGTTACGACATACATGGGTTCCCTGGGCCTGCCAGTCAAGCCATAATCCACGGTAACAATCATGGATAACATTTTCCCTGATTGTGGTATCAATGGCGGCGTGTAACTTAATGCCTGCAATTTCCGCACCGTGGAATTGGCGCTTGTGATTTATTTTGTAGATATGGTTGTTTTCTATCAAACTGAAAACCGCTCCCAGGTGTCCTACAACACCGGCCTGTTCGCAATCGAAAATAGTATTATTGCGGACTGTGTGGCTGCCTATGGTTTCCTTATTCCAGTTGCCCTTAGCCGCCCGAAAAATTACTTCCCGTTCCCGCTGGGTTCCCTGTTTGAATAGAAGCTTTGACCATTCATTTTCGCCTGAGCTTATTTCCTTCCCCAAACTTATTCCGCAGCATTTTGAGTCGCTGATAATATTGTCTTCGATGATCCATCCCTTCGCCCAATGCGGCCCGATAAGCCCTGTCTGCAACGCGGTGGGCGGCGCCCAGTTTGTCGCCGCCTGCTTCAGTGTGAAACCCTTGACGGTTATAAAATTGGTCAGATTTTTTTCGGGCCAGAAAACAAAGGGCCGGACATTTATTTCTACATTTCCGTTTCGGGGATCTTCGCCCTGGAAATTGGCCCAGATGATGGTTTCTTTATCGTCCGCCGCGCAGAACCAGGTATGGACCGACCATGCTTTATCCATGGACGTTTCACATTCAACGGGGTGAATTACACCTTCAAGAAGCACAGATTCGTACATGGATTTTCCGTTCAGGTAGACTTCGCCGGTATGAAAAACTTTATCCCGCGTAAAAAGCCAGTCGCCGTAAATAACTTCCTTGTAGGGATTATATGAACCGAAAAATGAATTTGGTATTACCGTCTTCCAGACAGTACCGCCTACATTTTCCCAGGCTGTAATAACCTCCGCGCCTGTAATGGTTACTTTTTCTCCGGGCGCGGCTTGGTAAACAATGCGTTTGTCTTCCGTGCCTCCGCTCAAGGGGTTAACCCATTCGCGGTAAATGCCCTCATGTACGCTGATTGTATCGCCGCCCTGCGCTATTTGCGCCGCTCTTGAGATTGTCTTAAAAGCGTCAGACGCCGAACCTGAATTCTGATCATTCCCATTATTCTTGACATGATATTCCATAAAGTCATGGTAGTTTCTTTTTGAAAACAAAGCAATAATTTAATAGAAAAGTTGACAACCTGTAAGGGTCATGTTACAATAATATGGCGTGTACGATAACGCACAATCAATAAGGCGGAAACCATGGACGAGAAGCAGGCTATCAAGTCGCTTATCATTGAAGGAAAGGCAATCCTTGGAATAGAACTTGGCTCTACCCGCATCAAAGCGGTGCTAATCGACACACATTATGCCCCAATAGCTTCCGGCGCTTACGATTGGGAGAACAAGCTTGAAGACGGAGTGTGGACTTATCGTCTTGATCCTCAGCCGAGCCCGCAGGGCGAAGGTTCCCCTCCTGACGACGTGTGGAAAGGACTGCAAGGAAGCTTCAGGAATTTAACGGATGATGTCCAAAAGCGTTATGGCGTAAAACTTACGGCGCTTGGCGCTATAGGCATTTCCGCCATGATGCACGGTTATCTGCCGTTCGATAAAAATGGCGATCTGTTGGTTCCCTTTCGCACCTGGCGCAACACCATGACCGAAAAAGCCGCCGCCGCTTTAACCGGTGAATTTCAGTTTAACATACCGCAGCGCTGGAGTATTGCGCATTTATACCAGGCGATTTTGAATAAAGAAGACCATGTAAAGGACATCGCTTTTCTTACGACTCTGGCGGGCTATATTCACTGGAAACTGACGGGGCAAAAGGTACTTGGAATAGACGACGCTTCAGGCATGTTTCCGATAGACAGCGCGATCAATAATTACCACCAAAAGATGCTTCAGAAGTTTGCTGATATTATAAAGCCTCAGGGGTTTGGCTGGAATATAAGCGATTTACTTCCGAAAGTTTTAAACGCCGGGGAAAACGCCGGCTCGCTGACCGCCGAGGGGGCGAAGCTGCTTGACCCGTCAGGTTCTTTGCAGGCGGGTATTCCCTTATGCCCGCCTGAAGGCGACGCGGGCACGGGAATGGTTGCAACTAACAGCGTGGCGGAACGGACAGGAAATGTTTCGACCGGCACTTCGATCTTTGCGATGATTGTGATGGAAAAGGCCTTGTCAAAGCTCTACAAGGAAATTGACGTGGTTACCACCCCCGCGGGCAAGCCTGTAGCGATGGTTCATTGTAATAATTGCACAACCGATCTTGACGCATGGGTAAAGCTGTTCAAGGAATTGGCGGATCTTGCGGGGGCGAAAATTGAGAAGCCGGCTCTCTACGATGCTCTGTATTTTAAAGCATTGGAAGGGGAAGAAGATTGCGGAGGCCTGTTGTCTTACAATTATCATTCCGGCGAGCACACTACGGGTTTTGAACAGGGACGTCCTTTGTTTGTGCGTTCCCAGGAAAGCAATTTTACACTTGCGAATTTTATGCGTAACCTTCTTTTATCTACGATGGCTACCCTTAAACTTGGCATGGACATATTGACTGAAAAAGAACACATGCGTCTTGATAACCTGTTGGGTCACGGCGGTCTTTTCAAAACCAAGGGGGTAGGGCAAAGGCTGATGGCCGGGGCGCTCAATACGCCGGTGTCAGTGATGGAGTCAGCAGGGGAGGGCGGCGCATGGGGTATTGCGCTTCTTGCGGCTTATATGGCGCAGGGGCCAAAGGGCTTATCGCTTGAAAATTTCCTTGCGGAAAAAGTTTTTGCGAATGTAAGCGGAGAGAAGGTGGAACCGGATCCTAATGATGTGCGGGGCTTTAAAAAATTCATGGAACGCTATTCGGCGGGTCTTAAAATAGAGCGGGCCGCTGTAGATAATTTGTAAAAGGTAGTTCAAGGGGGCGATTTATGGGGCAGTTTATTGATCTGAAGAAGTTTGAATTTTGGTTTATCGTCGGAAGCCAGGATCTTTACGGAGACGCGACTTTAAAACAGGTCGCCGAGAATGCCCGTGTTATGGCGGATGAGTTCAACAAAGATCCCCTGCTTCCCGGCAAGGTGGTTTTAAAACCCACAGCCATAACACCTAACGCTATTCGCGGCCTTTTTGAAGAGGCAAACGCTACTGGCGCTTGCGCGGGGATCATAACCTGGATGCACACTTTTTCTCCTTCAAAGATGTGGATACAGGGCCTGGCCGTAAACCGAAAGCCCCTTCTGCATTTGCATACGCAGTTTAACCGCGATATTCCGTGGGCTTCTATCGACATGGATTTTATGAACCTCAACCAGTCGGCGCACGGAGACAGGGAACACGGCCATATACACGCCCGCATGAGGCTTCCTCGCAAAGCGGTGGCCGGTTTCTGGCAGGATAGGGAAGTACGCCGCCGCATGGGCGTGTGGATGAGAGCCGCCGCGGCGCACCTTGACGGCATGAACAAGGTTGTGCTGCGCCTTGGCGACAACATGCGGGAAGTGGCTGTTACCGAAGGCGACAAAGTAGAAGCCCAGTTGAAATTCGGCTGGCAGGTTAATACCTGGGGCATCGGCGAACTGGCGCAGCGTTACGCGAAAATCGGCGACGCCCAGGCGGAAGCCCTTGCGAAAGAATACGCCGCTTCTTACGAATTGGCCGGAGATCTTGCCCAGCCGGGAAAGGCCAGAACCGCGATGCTTGAACAGGCGAAAATAGAAATCGCCTTAAAAGAAATGCTTGAAAATGAAAACTCTGGCGCTTTTACCACCACCTTCCAGGACCTTCACGGTCTGCCGCAGCTTCCGGGCCTTGCCGCCCAGCGGTTAATGGAACAGGGCTATGGTTTCGGCGCGGAAGGCGACTGGAAGCAGTCCATGCTTACTCGCTGCGCCAAGGTAATGGCCTGTGGTCTTTCTGGCGGCGTTTCCTTTATGGAAGACTACACCTACCATTTAGAACCTGGAAAAGAAGCTGCCCTTGGCGCTCACATGCTTGAGATATGCCCCTCAATAGCCGGGGCAAAGCCGCGCGTCGAGGTGCATCCCCTGGGAATCGGCGGCAAAGGCGATCCCGCTCGCCTGGTTTTTGACGCCGCTCCAGGCCCGGCTGTTCTGGCAACCCTGATTGATCTTGGCGATCGCTTCAGGATGATCGTAAACGAAATTGAGACCATCAAAATTGAAAAAGAAATGCCTAAGCTCCCTGTAGCCAGGGCGTTGTGGAAACCTTATCCGAGTCTAAGCGAAGCCGCTGAGGCATGGATACTAGCGGGCGGGACTCATCACTCTGTTTATGCCACGGCTTTAACCGCTGAATATTTCAGGGACTGGGCGGAAATCTGCGGCATTGAGTTTGTCTTAATCGGGCGCGATACAAAGCCGGACAGGCTGAGGGATGAGCTTCGCTGGAGCGAAGCTTACTGGTCAGGCCGCTAGTACTTTGAAACAACTATATGTTTAAAAAGAATTTACCACTAACCACACTAACTTCACGAACTTTATATTCATATTTTGTCGTTGTTTGTGTTGGTTCGTGATGGTTCGTGATGGTTCGTGGTAAAAATTACCAAGAATTATTACTGGAGGAATATAAAGAATAAGATGTTACGGAGTACTAGTTAATGAGTGCATATAAAATTTTGAGGGAAGAAGCTTTTGAAGCAAACATGGAAATTCAAAAGCAGAACCTTGCTATCTATACCTGGGGCAACGCTTCCGCTTTTGATCCTGAAAGGGCTGTTTTTGCCATAAAGCCTTCCGGCGTTCCCTACGATAAGCTAAGTCCTGAATCAATGGTGCTTGTTGACCTTGATGGAAAAATAGTCGAGGGGAAGCTTAAACCCTCTTCGGACACTAAGACGCACCAGGTGCTTTACCGGGAGTTTTCGCGAATAGCGCCAGACTCCGGCGTTAAAGGCATTACCCACACTCACTCGCCTTACGCGGTTGCCTGGGCGCAGGCAAAGAAATCCGTTCCTGTATTTGGCACGACCCACGCGGATCATAGTGTAGAAGAAATTCCCTGCACGGAGCTTATAAGCGAAGAGGCCTTAAAAAACGACTACGAGCTTGAAACCGGAAAGCTCATTGTGGAGCATTTCAGGAAAAACAAGTTAAATCCCGCTCATGTTAATATGGCGCTGGTTGCGGGGCACGGGCCCTTCACCTGGGGAAGCAGCGCCGCCCAATCGGTGTACAACGGCGCTGTTCTGGAAGAAATTTGCAAGATGGCATTTTTAACCCTGAGAATAGATCCTGAGGCAAAGCCGCTGCCGGACTACATTGTCAGAAAGCACTGGGAACGCAAGCACGGGCCGGACGCGTATTACGGGCAATAGCCATTATTTTGGCATATATGTTCGAAGTTTCTGCATAACTTCATTGAAATCCAGGGGCTTTCCTACATGGCTGTTCATGCCTGCCTCAAGACACCTTTCGACATCTTCCTTAAACACGTTGGCGGTCATGGCTACAATCGGAATGGTCTTGGCTTCCGGTATATCCAGAGCCCTGATGCGGCGCGTTGCCTCATAGCCGTCCATTTCGGGCATCTGTACATCCATGAAGATCATATCGTATTTTTCAGGCGATTCACTGAAGATACGAACAGCCTCCTTGCCGTTTTCAGCGCAGTCGATATCAAGTTTTGACGGTTCAAGCAGCGCCTGTACAATCTCGCGGTTAATTTCAACGTCTTCCGCCAAAAGTATTCGCCGCCCCGAAAAAAGGCCGTCAATATTAATTTGCGCTTCTTGCATATGCTTTTCGTCTATGCTCAGACATTCGTTTATTATGTCCGCTATGGATGACGGGAACAGCGGCTTGGAAAGGAATTTGTCTACACCGGCCTTTTTAGCCTCGTCAGCGACAGTTGTCCATTCGGCGGCGGATATCATTATAACTACAGAGTTTCCTGACGCGCGCGCTTTCAGCTTGTAAGTTAGTTCTATGCCGTCCATACCCTGCATTTTCCAGTCCACAAAGTAGATATGGTAATCTCCTTTCTTCTCCACAAGGGCAAGCGCCTCATCTCCGCTGATAGCGGTATCGCAAAATACGCCGAACCTTTGCGTAATTTCGCTGAAATACGCCAAAATATCCGGGTCATCGTCTATCGCCATGATGCGTACGTTCTTCCAATTTATATCATCTGAGAGGAGTTCCTGTCTTTTTTCTTTGCCTCGCTGCAGCCGAACCGTAAAGTTAAAGGTTGAGCCTTTTCCGATCTCGGACTGAACCCAGATCCTGCCGCCCATCATTTCCACAATATTCTTGCAAATCGCAAGGCCCAGCCCCGTACCCCCGTATTTGCGCGTAGTGCCGGATTCCGCCTGCTCAAAGGACTGGAATAGTTTTTCCTGTTGTTCGCTGTTAATGCCTATTCCCGTGTCGCTTATAGAAATTTGAATGGTAAAGATGTCGTTTTCTCTTTCCAGCAGGCGTGCGATGACGCTTATGGAACCTTTTTCGCCTGTGAATTTGTTCGCGTTTCCCAATAAATTGGTGATGACCTGGACGATACGCTGGTCGTCGCCTATCAGTGTTTTAGGTATCCCATGATCGATGTGTACCGTAAACTTCTGCTGTTTTTCATCAATGCGGAAGCTGACAACATTCACCGCCCTCTGCAGCATTTTCTCGAAATTGAAATCTACCAGTGAGAGTTCAAATTTGTTGGCTTCAATTTTAGACATGTCCAGAATATCGTTGATCACGCCGAGCAGATGGTTCGAGGCGTCCTGTATTTTCGTAAAGCAATAATCCTTGCGCTCTGCCTCGGGAGCGGACCTTCCGATGGTGGTCATGCCGATTATCGCGTTCATGGGCGTGCGTATTTCGTGGCTCATATTGGCCAAAAAAGCGCTCTTGCGCCTGCTTTCCATGTCCGACTTTGACCTGGCCTCGTCAAGTCGGGTCATTATGTACATCAGTATCGCCGCAAGCGCCGCGCCCAACAAACTGAGAATAGTGGCCATATCGGTAACGTTTTGGTAATAGAAACTTCTTATAGCCATTAGGCCCAAATACCAGCCGTTAGGAAGTTTTCGGATAAAGCAAATGGTCTTTTCGCCTCTCCAGTCTACAATCGGTTTTTCTGAGATTCTTCCGTTTACCAACAATTCATCCATCAAATTTGTAAGAGGAATTTCAGGATCTGACATTTTCATCCCCACGTAATTTTGATTGGGATGAGCCAGAAACGTCAGATCCTGGGCAGCCAAAAATCCAAAACCGCCGTTGGTAAGAGTCGTATTAACGACTTTTTCACCTATATAGTCAATCCTGATATCAATGGCGACAACGCCCAGATAGCCGCCTTGCTTGTCAGTGATATTGCGTGAATAGGTTAAAATAGCTTCGTCTGTTACAATGTCTTTATAAGGCGGCGCTTCGACAATTCCATCGCCGGCTGCGCGGGCGGCCTTATACCAGGGACGATCCGTGGGCGAATAGTTCTCAGGCACAGCCATATTAAGGCCGTTGAGAAATACCGGCCCTTCCGAATGGTCTTCTATATAACCGTAAAGCCCATTAATATTCAGCCTGTTGTTTTCTTTTAAACGCAGATAATCGGATATGTCATTGGTGTAATTTTGCAGCTTACCGATGGCCTCGCCGCCCAGAATCATACTGCGTATAGCCTGCGCGTAATCGTCCAGTATCGCTTGAGTCTCTGTCAGGTCGGAATTTATTTGGGCTTCCACGAGATCAAGTATGTTTTCCGTGTTGCGTACCAGATCTTCCCGTACGATTCTGTTCACCAAAGCGTAACTTAAAACGACCATTATGACGAACGCGAAGGCTGTAAACAGCAGTTGGATATAAAGAGGACTCTCTGCCGGCGATTTACGGGTTGAAGGCGGTTTTGTTGACATAAATTCTATGCTAAGGATAATGCTTATTTCCGTGTTACGCAAGGCACAGCGAAGCATTGACCCGTAGTCCGCGATAGCGGACAGTAAATCCATTCCTTGAAAGAGCCAATGCGAAGCATTGACATTAGGCCATAAGTTATAGTATTTTCTAAAAAGAAGGAGAAATACTATGGGACAAGCCAGTAAAAACTCACGTACTGCCAGCGCTACGCAGAAATTCTATTGTACATGCGGCGGCGAAGTTAAAATGAAGACTATCTTCGAGAACGGCAAAGTAAAAAACCAGGCTGAATGTGAAAAGTGCAAACGCGTTGAACGGCGTCCATCAGAATTCAAATAGTCGGATTTTAAATAAAACTACCAGAATGGTGTAAACTACAGACAGTGGGGGATTCATTTGGCAAAGAAAAAGTCATCTGCTGAAAAACGGCACAGACAGAGTGAAGAACGAAGGCTGAGAAACAAGTCCGTAAAATCTTCAGTCAGAACCAGCGCAAAGAAGTTTGTCTTGCTGGCTCAAAAATCGGGAAATAACGCGGCAGGGATAGCCGAGGCCGAAACCGCCTTGAAAGATATGATAAAAAAGATCGATACCGCCGCACAAAAAGGGATCATAAAAAAGAACGCGGCGGGCCGGAAAAAATCAAGGATGCAGCGGCTCTTCAATTCAATCAAAGCAGCTCAGTAATTTCACCCCGGTTTTACAAAAGCGGAGTGATTCGCCTTGAATAAAATTACCAAAGCAGAAATTGTTGACGCGATTTATGAAAAAATCAAGGTGGAACGTAAGGTAGTACGGGAAATAGTTGATTTGTTTATTGACGAAGTCAAATCGGCTCTTATTTCGCGTAAGGTGATTGAACTGCGGGGTTTTGGTACTTTTGAAATTAAGATACGCAAAGGACGGGAGAAAGCCCGGAACCCAAAAACCGGGGAAATTCTGTCGGTTGGTTCCCATGGAATCGCCGCGTTCAGATCCGGGAAAGAATTAAGGCAGGAAGTCTGGGACCTGATACAGGAAGAAAAGCATAGCGAAGACGAAGAGAGCCCCTGATACTATGAAACACCAAAATTCTTACAATATTCATTCACGAGAAGATCATCACGCAGAGGCGCAGAGGACGCAAAGAGCTATAGGTAATGAGAAAGTCAGATTCATTTTTCATGTTTATTCGCATTATGAAAATTGGAAAAAGCATATAGGGAACGCAAAATTGTGTAATAACGCCCAGTTCTCCGCGCCTCCGCGAGCTCTGCGTGAGGATATTTGGAGTAAAAAATAGGATGGTAAGGGCGGCTAGAGCTTCTTTAGTCAATTTTATTGCATTGATTATTGCTTCAATTCTCTTTGCGGCGTCTTTTCCCAACCTTCTTTTTCAAAATGGCCTCCCTCTTCTGGCCTGGATCGCGTATATACCGGTTTTTTGGGTAATCCGCCGAAGCAGTTTCGGTCTTTGCTTTTTTTGGGGCGCTTTTTACGGCTACGCGGCTTACGGTCTTTTTAATTACTGGCTTAGTGTTTTCCATCCGCTGGCCGGCTTGATAGTAGGCTCCATTTATCTTGTTTACCTGGCTCTGCTTTTTCCGCTCCTCTATCTGGCGCTGATTGCCTTTCCGCGCCGGGGTTATATAGCGCAGTGGCTGTTCTGGATGGCTTTTGAGTACCTTAGATGCCAGGGTTTTTTGGCTTATTCTTACGGCGTTACAGGTTATTCCCAATGGAACCTTCTCCCCGTCATTCAAATAGCGAACATAACAGGCGTGTGGGGCGTATCGGCCCTGGTGGTTTTTCCGTCCGCCGCTCTGGCCGCGGCTCTAAGCGAGGCTGGATTGGGACGCGGCGCCCTAAACGGCGTCTTGGCTTTTTTCCGCCGGGAATGGCTGCCTGCCCTCATCTGGCTGGTACTGCTGGCGGCATCGCTGGTGTACGGCTTTGTTTCTCCCATAGATTACTCAGGAAAACGCCAGGTTAAAGTCGCGCTTATTCAGCACAATACCGATCCCTGGATACCTTCAAGGGCTCCTAACCAAATGCAGGAGCTTGAGGAATACCGCAACGATTTTAGAATACTATGCCGCCTTTCCGATGAAGCCCTGGCCCTTCACCCTGATACCGATCTTGTTGTTTGGTCGGAGACGGCGTTTGTCCCCAGGATTTACTGGCACATGACCATAAGGGATGACCCAAATTCCTGGGCGCTTGTAAAAGAGCTTTTCGATTATCTTGATAAAAAAAGCGTTCCTTTTGTAATAGGCAACGACGACGCCAGAAGAGATCCTACTATAAACCCAAAATGGGACCATCGCGTAGATTACAACGCGGCCATGCTTTTTGAAGGCAGCCGGATAAAAACCATATACCGAAAGCTCCACCTGGTGCCCTTTACCGAGAATTTTCCCTATGAAAAGCAGCTCCCCTGGATCTACAACGCGCTTATAAACGCGGATACCCATTTTTGGGAAAAGGGAAAAGAAGCCACGGTTTTTGAGGTCTCTGGCGTCAAGTTTTCCACCCCGATTTGTTTTGAGGATACATTCGGCTACCTTTCCCGCGATTTCGTGCTAAACGGCGCGGAACTGATTGTAAATCTGTCCAACGACGCCTGGTCGGCGAGCGTGCCCGCTCAAATGCAGCATCTTTCAATGGCGGTTTTTCGGGCGGTGGAAAACCGGCGGTCTATGGTTAGATCGACCGCTTCGGGGCAGACCTGCGCGGTTGACCCTAACGGCAGGATTCTGGCCATGGCGGAGCCTTTTACCGAAAGCTTCCTAAGCGCGGAAGTTCCTGTTGTAACGCCTTTGACGCTCTATACACGATTTGGCGATTATTTGGGCAAGACCTTTACATTGGCGGCGTTTCTGGTGTTGATTGCCGGCATAATCCTATATATAATACGAAAGGAAGGTGGGTCATGAATGCCAATAAAAAGATCTTAATTGTTGACGATGAAACTATAAATTTGGATTTCTTTGAAGTAATGCTTTCCAAGCTGGGTTTTGCGGTTGAAAAAGCGACTGACGGAAAAGAAGCCCTTGACAAGGTAAAACGCTTTCTCCCTGATCTTGTCCTTCTTGATAATATCATGCCCAACATGACAGGCTGGGAAGTAACCAAAATTATGAAAAATGATCCTAAATATAAGGATATTCCGATAATTATGTTTTCCGCCCTTGATGATGTAAAAGACAAGATTGAAGGTTTTGAGCTTGGGGTGGATGATTATATTACAAAGCCGTATAATTTTTCAGAGGTACTGGCAAGGATCAGGGCGGTACTTAGAAACAGGGAACTTTATGCCCAGATTGTGGTAAGAGAAACACGTCTTTCTTTGGCGGAGGAGCTTTCTTCAGATATAAAGAACAATCTTCTGATTTTTGCGAAAAGCATTGACGAGCTTGACTCTGCCATAAACTCATTAAGCCTTAAAAAAGAGGATCAAGAGCAGGAAAAGCTGTTTCAGGCGGTTTCCGAGAAGTCCAAAACAGTCCGCAAGCATGTGGCGGAGCTGGACGCAAGGATCGAGAAGACCATTGCCGAATGGGATAAGCTGAAAAAGAGCGAGATTGTCCTTTCCATGCTGGAAGACCAGATACGTAATAATTTAAATGAGGGGTAAAAGGTTCTGATGGTAAAAACCGAAGGCAGAAGAAAAGACGCGTCTCAGGTTGTGATCTTCGGGAGCAGCACAAGTTTTAACGGCCATTTGGCTTTTAAGGAACCTCTTTGCATCCAGGGGAAATTTAAAGGAACAATACAGGCAACGGGAGACCTTATCGTTGACAAAGGCGCCGTAGTGGAAGCCGATCAAATATCGGTAGCGTCCCTTATCGTTTACGGAACCGTTGTCGGAACAGTGCACGCTGTTGATAAAGTTGATTTGTTCCCAGGGGCTGAAGTGCGGGGGGATCTTACCGCCGCAAGGCTGCGTATCGCCGACGGGGTTTTGTTTGAAGGCCAATGCAGCATGACGGGCATCAGCAAGGACGTGGAGATTTTCTCGCGGCCCACGGAAGAAATTAAGGCCGAACTCCAAAGAACCAATGCTTAGGGGGTTACTGACCCCCAGGAACCTTAAAGTTCCTAAGCTTGCCGAGGAAATTGTAAGGCTCCTTGCCTCAGGCGGAAAAATGATAGCGGCGGCGGAATCCTGTACAGCCGGCCTCGCGGCGGATTTAATTGTGCGTGTTCCGGGGGCTTCCAGGGTTTTCTGGGGTTCCTTCGTTACCTACAGTCCGGACGCGAAGGTCAGTATGCTGGGGCTTAGCGGGGAACTCTTAAAAAAAGAAGGCGTCGTTAGCCGCGCTGTCGCGCTCGCTATGGCCGAGGGCGCCCTGGAAAAAAGCGGCGCTTCCCTGGCTTTTTCGATTACCGGTTTGGCGGGCCCGAAGGCCGATGGCCTTGCAGGGGATACTTCGGAAGTACCAATCGGCACAGTATGGATTGGTATTGCCGTAAAAGGCGGCGATAACGGGATACAATCGGGGGCGAAAATGTTTCGCTTTACGGGTTCCCGAAATGAAGTGCGTAAAGCCGCGGCGAAAGCCGCGCTTGAAGAAGTATTAAAAGAGATATTGACAGAGGAGAGTTTTTAATTTAGTTTTACCGGAGTTAGCGCATGGCAATAGTCAGAAGAGGCCGAAAACCTAAAGTCAACGAGGATGAAGTATCCGCCGAGTCAAAATCGGATGATATCCAATCTACGGATTCAAACCCAACGGATTTCCAATCAAACGATTTGCAACCGGCTGAATTATCCCCGGATGAGGCCCAAACCGATGAAAACCAGTCTCAGGATGAATCGTCTTCAGGAGAAGACGCCGCCCAAATGCGGAATGGCGGTAAAACAGTAATCGTCCGCGCCAGAAGCAGGCTGAGTCAGGCAGAGCCGTTAGCGCAAAGCCCCGTCCAGGAAGCCCCTTTCAGCGGCCCTACCGCTGACCGTCGGTCGGACGGTTCTGTACCTGCGTCTTTGCCCCGCCTGCCATCCATGCCCGATATTTACGGCAGGCCCGAGCCGCGCCTGGATCAGGACAACGGCAAGCCCAGGCTGACAATAAATGAACTTATCCGCCTTAACATGATGGATCTGCGCGAACTGGCGGCGGTCTATAACATATCCCACGATGACATGGTTTCGCTTAAAAAGCAGGAAATCATCTTCACTCTTCTTAAAACCCACACTGAACGCGGGGGCATAATTTACGCCTACGGTTCCCTTGAAATACTTCCTGACGGCTACGGCTTTTTGCGAAGCCCGCAAAACTCCTACCTTCCGGGCCCGGACGACATTTATATCAGTCCAAGCCAGATACGGCTCTTTGCGCTTAAAACGGGGGACACTGTTTACGGCCAGATACGCAGCCCAAAGGAGGGCGAGCGCTTCTTTGCCATGCTCCGGGTAGAAACGGTAAATTACGACGATCCTACTATCGCCCAAAACCGCATTCCCTTCGACAACCTTACTCCCCTTTACCCGGACGAAAAACTCGACCTTGAAACCGTTACCGACGGGGTAAGCGAGCGGATCATTAACCTTTTCTGCCCCATAGGAAAGGGCCAGCGGGCTCTTATTGTGGCTCCTCCCCGGACAGGGAAGACCATCATGATGCAAAAAATAGCCAACGCCATTACTAAGAACCACCCGGAAGTGTACCTTATTGTCCTTCTTATTGATGAGCGTCCGGAGGAAGTTACCGACATGGAGCGTACTGTCCGGGCAGAGGTTATTTCCTCGACCTTCGACGAACAGGCCAGCCGCCATGTGCAGGTTACGGAAATGGCGCTGGAAAAGGCAAAACGCCTTGTCGAGCACAAGAAGGACGTTGTGATCCTTTTGGATTCAATTACCCGCCTTGCCAGGGCCTATAACCAGACAGTTCCCACATCGGGAAAGATACTTTCAGGCGGCGTTGATTCAAACGCGCTGAACAAACCGAAACGCTTTTTCGGCGCCGCGCGGAATATTGAGGAGGGTGGGAGCTTAACCATCATTTCAACCGCCCTAATCGAGACAGGCAGCCGAATGGACGAAGTTATTTTTGAGGAATTCAAGGGCACAGGCAACCTGGAAATAAACCTTGACAGGCGTATTTCCGATCGCAGGCTGTTCCCGGCGATTAATATCAAAAAGTCAGGTACCAGAAAGGAAGAACTTCTGCTTTCTGAAGAAGAATTGCAGAAGATCTGGGTACTCAGGAAAGTAATCAACCCGATGGACGATGTTGAAATCATTGAGTTGCTGGTTGACAAGATGAAAAAATCCAAGAATAATGAAGCGTTCCTGCGTTCAATGAACACCGGAACAGCCGTTGTTGATTAGTGAGGTAGCAGGAAACTTCGTTTCCTGTTCGATTTAAAGCGCGGCTAAAAGCCGCGCAAGTAAGAGGTTAATGGTAATGAAAGAGAAGATTCATCCCAAGTATGAGATGACAAAAATAAGCTGCGCCTGCGGAAACGTAATAGAAACCCGCTCTACCGTCAAAGATATCAAAGTGGAAATTTGTTCGGCCTGCCATCCCTTCTTTACAGGCAAGCAAAAGCTGGTAGACACCGCCGGACGCATCGAGCGCTTCAGAAGAAAGTACAATATCAAAGAAAGCTAAGCGTTTTCCTGTTAATGGAACCAATAATTTTAGCTTCCGGCTCCCCCAGGCGGATAGATTATTTCAGGCTCATGGGCCTGCCCTTTTCCTGCGTAACTCCGGACGTGGAGGAATTTATTGACGAAAATGCCGTGCCTCAGGCTGCGGCTGAAGAATTAGCGCTTAAAAAAGTCCAAAAAATCGTAGAAACCCTAAAAAACGAGAATTCGCTCTGGGTATGCGGGGCGGACACGCTAATTGCCCTGGACGGGAAGATCTACGGAAAGCCAAGGGATAGAAATGGCGCGGGCAATATGCTGCGCGTTTTCAGCGGAAATACTCATGAGGTAATAAGCGCCGTGGCGCTTTACTCAGGCAGAACCAAAAAGACAGATTGCCGCTCGGTGGTTAGCGCTATTAGCTTCGCGCCCCTTTCAGACGGAGAAATAGAATGGTACCTTGACTCAGGCGAATGGCAGGACGCGGCAGGCTCCTATAAAATCCAGGGTTTGGCTTCCTGTTTTGTCTCAAAGATATCTGGCTCTTACTCTTCCATAGTGGGCTTGCCGTTAAGGGAGTTTTATATTATGTTAAGGGATAACGGCTATCAGTATGGTAGCTAAGTGCAAAAACCCGTAGGGGTTTTAGCAAATTTCCATTGCCTCAGGGTAATGTGATATAGGGATGGTGATGAAAACCAGCGGTTTTCATCGAGGAGGAGACTTTGGCGGTAGTTACCATGAAGAGCCTATTGGAATCAGGCGTGCACTTTGGGCACCAGGTAAAACGCTGGGATCCGCGGATGAAAAAATTCATTTTCGCGGAACGAAATGGGATTCACATTATTGATCTGCAAAAAACCATTCAGGCGATTAAAGACGCCTACGATGTTGTACGCAAGGTTACATCTTCCGGCAAAACGGTTCTTTTTGTAGGAACCAAAAAGCAAGCTCAGCAGGCAATCCAAAAAGAAGCCGAGCGTTGCGGAATGTTCTATGTAAATAACCGCTGGCTGGGCGGAATGCTGACCAATTTTGTTACAATCAAAAAATCTTTGCTCCGTCTAAAAAAGCTTGAAAAGATGGAGATTGACGGAACTTTTGAAAATCTGACCAAGAAGGAAATCGCGGCTCTGGGCAAAGAGCGGGCCAAGCTCCAGAAAAACCTTGGGGGCATCAAGGAAATGAAAGAGCCTCCCGGAATCCTTTTCATTATTGATACAAGGGTGGAAGCCATAGCCGTTGCGGAAGCCAAGCGCATGGGCATTCCCATAGTCGCTGTGGTAGACACCAACTGCAACCCCGACGGCATTGACTATCCCATTCCCGGCAATGACGATGCCATACGGGCCATTACCCTTTTTACGCAGATAATCGCCAATGCGGTGGTTGAAGCGGATAACGAAGTAGGCCTCAAGATCATCGAGAATCTGGAACAGGACGACGAGGACATCGAAGAAATGATGACCGACGCTTCCATAAGGGAAGAGGATAAGGAAATCGACATAGCTTCGTATACGGAAACGCCCGCCGCGCCCAAAGAGGAGCCGGAAGCGGAAGAAGACGATCTTCCGGTGGACATAGACAAAGCCTACGGCGAAGAATAATTTTACTTTTATCGAAGACTTATTTAAGGAGCAGAGACAATGGCAGATATAAGCGCATCGGATGTAAAAACCCTCCGTGAAAAAACCGGAGCGGGCATAATGGACTGTAAAAACGCCCTGGTTGAAACAGGCGGCGATTTTGCGAAAGCGGAAAAACTTTTGAAAGAGAAGGGCCTTGCGGCGGTTGAAAAACGATCCGGAAGGGCCACCAAAGAAGGAAAGATCTTTGTCAAGATAAAAGACTCCGGGGCTCAAGGCTCTCAGGCAGCTCTGGTCGAATTGGTTTCCGAGACGGACTTTGTGGCAAAGAACCTGGAATTCATTGCTCTTGGTGAAAAAATAGCGGATATAGTTTTGGAAAAAGGTTATTCAGAGCCTAACGACGAGTTAAACGGCCTTGTTATGGATTTGGCGGCCAAAATAAGGGAGAACATGAGCCTTAGGCGCATTAAAACCGTTACGGCAAAAGCAGGCGAGTACCTGACAAGCTATATTCACGACGGAGTCATAGGCGTTGTGGTTAAATTCTGCGCGGACAAAGACGGGGCGTTTAACAGCGAGGAAGTAAAAGCTTTCGCCTTTACCTTTGCCCTTCATGTCGCGGCCTATAACCCCTATGCCCTGGATCAATCAAAAATTGATCAGGGGTGGCTCAAGGAACAGGAAGAAATTTTCCGCAAGCAAACTGAGCAGGATGAAAAGATGAAAGGCAAACCCGCAAACGTTATCGATAACATTGTAAAAGGCAAGGTGAGCAAATTCCTCAAAGAAATTTGCCTTATGGATCAGGGTTATGTAAAGGACGACGAAAAAACCGTAGCCCAGGCCCTGGCCGACGCGGGAAAGAAGTTTGGTTTCAAGATAAGCATCGAAGATTATGTTTACTACAAGGTAGGCAACTAAAATGAGCGAGACCCAGGCCGCAGCCGAAGAACGGATGAAAAAGACTCTGACCAACCTGAAAGAGGGTTTTTCCGCCCTTAGGACGGGCAGGGCTTCCGCCGCTTTATTCGACAAGATAAGGGTAGACGCTTACGGGGAAAAATCCCCGATAAACCAGGTGGCGAATATTTCCATACCTGAGGCGCGGCTAATTGTCATTCAGCCCTGGGACAAAGCGCTCATAGGTGAGATTGAAAAAGCCATCAGAACATCGGAGCTATCCTTGAACCCGTCAAACGACGGCAAGGTAATCCGCATATCAATTCCTCCTTTAACAGGCGAGCGCCGCAAGGAACTTGTAAAGCTGGCCAAAAACAACGCGGAGCAGAGCAGGGTAGCGGTAAGGAACATCCGCAGGGACGGCAATGAAGAGCTTAAAAAGCTTTTGAAAGACAGCAAGATAACCGAGGACGAGGAAAGCAAAACCGCGGATGAACTTCAGAAACTGACTGATTTGTACATTGGAAAGATAAACCAGGTTCTTGAGGAAAAAGAAAAGGAGATCATGGAGGTTTGACGGAGAGTACCGCCGTCCCGCCTCACATAGGCATTATAATGGACGGGAACGGCCGCTGGGCCAAGAAACGCGGGCAGATGCGCACCCAAGGACACCTGGAGGGACTAAAGGCAGCCAAGCGCGTTGTAAAAGCCGCCAGTAATTTGGGCGTTTCATACCTAACCCTTTACACGTTTTCCACTGAGAACTGGAAGCGCGCCGCAGAAGAGGTTGGGTTTATCATGGGCCTGGTAAAGCAATACCTAAAGGGAGAGATGGATTTTTACCGGGAAAACAGCATCAGAGTTCGCCACGCCGGGAACCGGGAAGGACTGCCCGCCGATATTCTGCAAGACCTGGACGAAGCCTGCGCCGCTACCGGCGGTTTTAGCGGCCTCCAGGTAATTCTGGCGCTTAACTACGGGGGCAGGGACGAAATTGTCAGGGCGGTAAAAAAGCTAATTAACGCGGGAGATTCGGCGACGGCTGAAAATTTAAGCCAATACATGGATAACCCTGACGTTCCGGATCCGGATCTAATAATCAGAACGGCGGGGGAATTCAGAACAAGCAATTTTCTTTTATGGGAAGGAGCTTACGCTGAATACTATATCTCTGATAAACTATGGCCTGACTGGTCAGAAGACGATCTGGAAAAGGCAATCCTGGCCTACAATAACAGGGATCGCCGCTTTGGAGCAGCGCAATGAAAAAAATAGTTCAACGTTTAATTGTCTTTTTTGTAGGTTTTCCCGCCCTGCTTGCGGTGGTAATATTTTTCCCCCAATACAATCACCTGCTGTTGAACCTGGTCTGTATTACTTTTACGGTTTTGGGAGCGGTTGAATTCAGGAATATTCTAACGCATAAAAATATTGTCATTTCGATACCGGAGGCGGTTATCCTTGGGGGCATAAGCCCGGCGGCCTGGACAGTGGTTATGAGTTTCGGCGTCGCCGGCAACATAGTACCGGGCGCTTTTATCCTGGGCGCTTTTTGGCTTTTGGTTTCCCGCATATTCACCACCGCGGAAAAACTTGATTTGTACATTGGGCGAACTACCGCCGGTTTTGCCATAATGATCTACCCCGGGCTTTTTATGGCCTGGATCGTTCAGATGGCTGTGTTTCCGGAAGCGGGCTTTGTTATCCTGGTTTTCTTTCTTGTGGCTTTTTTAAATGACGGCGCGGCCTGGCTGGCTGGAATGCTTTTCGGGGAAGGCAACCGCGGCATAGTTCATGTAAGCCCAAAAAAAAGCGTCGCCGGTTTTGCAGGCGGGTTGGCCGCCTCGGTGGGAACCGGGCTTTTAGCCGTAAAGTTTTTCCCCGCCGCCTTTACTTCGCCCGTGATGCCTTCTAATTTTGCGGGGGCGCTGTTGGGTCTCGGCGGAGGCGCCGCCGCAATCTTAGGCGACCTTTGCGAGTCCGCGTTAAAACGCAGCGCGGGCGTTAAGGACTCAGGCACCCTTATCCTTGGCCGCGGCGGCGCCCTTGATTCGATTGATTCCCTGGCGCTGGCCGCGCCGGTTTACTACATAATCTACCAGGTTCTTTTTCAATGAAAAAAAGGGTGGCCGTCCTTGGCGCTACCGGTTCAATCGGCAAAAGCGCAATGGATGTGCTGCGAGACCAAAAAGATCGCTTCCAGCCGGTTCTCCTTACAGCCCATTCCGACGCGAAAGGGCTTTTAAAATTGAAAGATGAATTCCCCGCCGCCTTAACTGCCCTTGCGAATAATGTGGCTGCTGAATCCGCGCAATTTGATTTCTCAGGCAAGGACGGGCTTTTAAACGCCATCGCCGGGGCAAAAGCGGACATTACCGTAAACGGCATTTCGGGGGCGGCCGGGCTTGAGCCTTCTGCCGCGGCCATAAACGCCGGATCGAATCTGGCGCTTGCAAACAAGGAAACAATAGTTATGGCGGGCAGGATCATTTTTGCCCTGGCTAAAGAAAAGAATGTCCGCATCATCCCCGTAGATTCGGAACATTCGGCCATTTTTAAGCTTATCGAAGCTCACGGAAAAGACAATGTCGCCGAAATCATCCTTACCGCTTCAGGCGGGCCTTTCAGGGAATACTCGCCGGAAAGACTCTCCGGTGTAACGCCCAAAGAGGCGCTGGCCCATCCTACCTGGAATATGGGGCCTAAAATCACGGTGGATTCGGCTACGCTGGCCAACAAGGGCCTTGAGGTAATTGAAGCGGCTGGTTTGTTCGGCTTTCCACCAGAAAAAATAAATGTGGCAATTCATCCCCAAAGCATTGTTCATTCAATGGTACGCCTAAAAGACGGGGCGGTTTACGCGCAAATGTCAAAACCGGACATGAGGCTGCCCATCCACGAAGCTTTGACCTGGCCGGAAACCGTTTACTCGCCCTTCGGCGTCCTGGATTTTACTTCGTTGTCCTTGACTTTTGAAAAGCCGGATTTGGAAAAGATCCCCATGCTTGCTCTGGCTTACCGCGCCCTTTCAAGCGGCGGGAATCTCTCTATCGCTTACAATGCCGCCAACGAAATAGCCGTGGAAGCGTTTTTAAAAGAAAAAATTAAATTCCTTGAAATCCCACGAATAGTCGGGTATGTTTTAGATACAAGTGAAAATTCAGGGAAAAACCTTGAGTCGGTTGAAGCCATACTTGCGGCGGACAGAGAGGCCAGAAAAGCGGCCGAAGACTTCATTTGGAGTAAGAAATGATTGCCAATATCTATAAAATTCTGCTTGGCCTTGTCGGGCTGGGAGTAGTGGTATTTGTCCACGAGTTTGGGCATTTTATCGCCGCGCGCTTAATGGGGATAGATGTTGAAGCTTTTTCCATTGGCTGGGGCAAGCCATTTTTTAAGAAGAAAATAGGAAGCGTCGAATACAGACTTGGCATTTTCCCGCTTGGCGGCTATTGCAAAATGAAAGGGGAAAATGATTTTGAGTTGGCCTACAGCAATAACGGCGAGGGGCTAAGCCCCGAAAAAGGCAGTTACTTCGCTGTTCATCCTTTCCGCCGCGCTGTAACCTGTTTTGCGGGCCCCTTTTTCAATCTGCTTTTCGCGATTCTTGTACTTTCGGTGATATGGGGTTTTGGCTTTGAGGTAAACACGCTTAGCAACCGTATAATTTTGGCTTCGGAAATTACGCCGGGAACCGTAAATCCCGCTGACGAGGCGGGGCTTAAAACCGGAGACCGGATTTTACAGATAAAAGGAAAAGAAACCAATACATATAACGATATTCAGGAGATTATCGCCACACATCCGGGGGAAGAACTTCCAATTATGGTTGATCGGAACGGTCAGATTCTTTCACTTTTGGTACAGCCCGTAATGGAAAAAAGCAGCGGGGCCGGAAAAATCGGCGTTTACTTCTGGACAGATCCCGTAATTGAACAAGTCGCTGCGGGAAGCCCGGCGGAAATCGCGGGCCTTAAAAGCGGCGACAAGATACTAAAAGTAAACGGCATTGAATTGCAGCATACTATGGGTCTCTTTCAAATTCTGGATAAAAAACCCGCTGTTCTGACGGTGGAGTTTTTAAGAGAAGGCAAAACCCAGACGGCTTCGATTATACCCATCCACACAGAAGCCGGAACCCAGGATCTTGGCATATCCTGGGCGACCATAAGGTATCGTACACCAACGCTGTCAATACCTCTGGCGCTTGCAAAGGGAACGGTTGAAACATGGAAGACATTTGTGCTCTCGGTAAAAAGCCTTTCACTGCTCTTTAAGGGCGTTGATCTGACACAGGCGGTTTCCGGGCCGATTCGCATTACTTACATGGTCGGCGATATAGCGACAGAAGGCTTTAATCAGGGATTCGGCGCGGGTATCAGCTCCGTGGCCGGTTTTCTGTCTCTTATCTCCATTGCCCTATGCATCATGAACCTGCTTCCCCTGCCCATATTGGACGGCGGCATGATCCTGCTTTTTCTTGTTGAGGGCATACGCGGAAAACCCCTTAATCCAAAATTCGTCTCCGCCTTTCAGACCTTTGGAGTCATCATAATAGCCGGTTTAATGTTATTCGCGGTTTTCGGGGATGTCATGTTTCTTGCCAAAAGGTGAGCTGCTTTAAAGGAGACGTTATGAAAAGAAAAATCCCCTGTCTTTGCGACAGGGTTTTCGAGGTCGAAGTTCCGGAAGAAATCAATCTGGACACAGATTCAGTTTATCTGGATGAAATAAAAAGCGGCCGTTTTTTTAATTTTCCCTGCCCGGCCTGCGGCAAAAACCACAAGCCGGAATTTCCTCTTTTGATCCTGTGGCCTTCAAAGAATCTGCGTTTCAAGGTTATTCCGGAGCAGGAAAGGGGCGGGTTTTACAAACGGAAAAAAGACGCCGAACAAAAGGGCTCCGACGCCGCCGAAACAATCATCGGATATCCTGAAATGGCCGAAAGGCTGTCGGTAATAAACGACGGTTTTGAACCCGCTCCTGTCGAAGCAATTAAATACTTTTTATTGCTAAAGGCAGAGGAACAGTACCCGGATGAAGAAATTGAAATATGGTATTTCGGTTTTTCCAAGGGAGCAGGCTCCCAGGGGGGAGGGGACTCCAAGGGAGCAGACTCCGAGGGAGCCCACTCCCTCGGGATCGAAAGCTTCCTGGAATTTCATATACACGGAATAAAGGAGAACGAAGTCGCGGTTATGAAGGTTCCCTTTTCTCTTTACGAAAAAAACCTTAACGATTACAGGAGTAATCCAAAGAAAGAGATTTTTAGCCTACTAAAAGTAAAAAATTATCTTTCTGTTAAAAACACAATGCGCCACGAAGTATAATATAACGTTTGTTTATAGAATAGCTTCAGTTTGCAGTTCATGACCGGGATTATTGTGTACTTTTTTAATTGCGTTCGATACCGCTTCCCTTACTTGTTCAGCGTAGTCTTTTTCGTTCATTGCGCTTGCAGCGTAAAGGGTTCCCAAAAGCGATACCCTGTATAAAGGCTTTACATTGTTAAGCGCCAATGCGGCCATGTCTACAATACAGTCGTTGCACCGGCATACATTTTCCTTGCATTCATCCAGTTGACGGCCCAGCTCATTTAAAACAAGGTTTTCCGCTTCATTCTTTAGAAACTCCAAATCGTAATTATCACTAAAGGCCATAATTCCCCCCATAGTAAGTATACTCCAAAATACTCTGACTCGCAAGGGGTCAAAATTGTATGCCTCCAAATTCTCCATTTAAAGACATTGCACCCTGTATTGTATTTTCCCGGTAAAACCTGTATTCTTGAAAATATGGAAATTGGAACGGCGGGAGATAATGGCACAGAACTAATTACCAGGAAAGAGAAAAAGATAGAGGAACCAAGGGAATACGCGGTTGTTCTGTTAAATGACGACTATACAACCAGAGATTTCGTTGTTGATATTCTGATGATTGTTTTCCATAAAAACCCTGTCGAAGCCAAAGCCATAATGCTCAATGTCCACCACCAGGGACGGGGAGTGGTGGGAAACTATACCTGGGATATTGCCCAGACTAAGGTAAATCAGGTTCATTCCATTGCAAAACAGTACGATTTTCCTTTAAAGTGTGTGGTAGAAGAGGCATTATAAAAAAGAAATTCACCATTTGTTAAAAAAACGTGTATATTGTATACTATAAGTATACGTTCTTTTTTATGGTTGTGTTATTTTTATTTTGAGGGGAAGCATGAGAATTTCCGGCCCTGTGCGTACAATTATTACCCAAGCATACAATATAGCTAAAATCCGCAACCACGAATATTTGACGCCGGAGCACATACTCTACGCGGCGCTGGAGTCAAAAGAAATTCAGATAATACTTGAAGCATGCGGAGCCAAAATAGACCAGTTAAGGCACGATTTGGAAATTTATTTCAAGCAGAAGATACATGTAATTGCGGGTGTTGAGCCTATTCAGACTGTAAATTTTCAAAGCGTCATAGAACGGGCGGTAATAAACAGCCAGGCGGCCCAGAAAGAAACCCTGGACGCGTCCGACATACTGGTATCCCTTTATGAGGAAGAGAAGAACTACTGCGCTTACTACCTGCAGCAGGCCGGTGTAAAGCGTTACGATCTTTTAAGCATTATTTCCTATGGACAGGAAACGACAGGTTTTGATTTCGGTAAAAATAACCGGCGGCACGCGATTGAAGGGGAAGAACTAAAAGACGTTCTTCCTGACGAGGAAATAGCCGACCCGGCGTCAAAAACCAGGGGGAACAAGAAAAACGCCCTGGAGAAGTATGCCGTCGAGCTTACATCCATGGCGCGGGAAAACCGCCTGGAACCTGTCATTGGCAGAGAAGCGGAACTTGACCGCACTATTCAAGTCCTATGCCGAAGGCTTAAAAACAACCCCGTTCATGTGGGCGACTCAGGAGTGGGAAAAACGGCAATTACGGAAGGACTTGCCCAGCGTATAGTAGCGGGTAACGTTCCCCCCACGCTGAAAGATTTTTCGATTTACTCGCTGGACATGGGCGCTTTGGTCGCCGGAACCAAGTACAGGGGAGATTTTGAAGAGCGGATTAAGAAGGTTGTGGAGGAAATTCTTAAAAAAGAAAAGGCCATTCTTTTTATTGACGAAATCCACACTCTGGTCGGCGCGGGCTCGGTATCGGGCAGCGCCCTTGACGCCTCAAATCTTTTAAAGCCGGCTTTAACCAGCGGCAAGCTCCGTTGTATAGGCTCCACAACCCACGAGGATTACGGTAAATTCTTTGAAAAAGACAGGGCGCTTTCACGGCGTTTTCAGAAGATAGATATAAACGAGCCAAGCCAGGAAGACGCGGTTAAAATCATCAACGGCCTTAAAACCAAGTACGAGGACTACCATAAAGTCCACTATTCCGATGACGCGTTAGAAGGGGCGGTAAGGCTTTCCGCCCAGTTCATCACCGAGCGGCGGCTGCCTGACAAGGCTATCGACGTTATTGACGAGGCCGGTTCCTACGCCCGAATCGAAGCTTACATGAAGGAAGAAAAAGAATTCGCCGAGCTTTTCGGTAAAAAAGCCGACGAATTTACATCTTCGGAAAAAGTCCACACGGTACAGGAAGGTTCCGTTGAAAAAATCGAGATAGGTCTTCCCCTGATTGAAACCGTGGTGTCCAAAATCGCCCGTATTCCGGAGCGGTCGGTAGGCGGAAACGAAAAGGATCGTCTGCGCTTTTTGGAAGACCGGATAAAGGAAAGAATTTTCGGCCAGGATCAGGCGGTTAAAGCCGTGGTTAAGGCAGTCAAGCGATCCAGGGCCGGGTTCCGGGATGAGAACAAACCTGTGGCAAATTTCCTTTTCGTGGGTCCCACAGGAGTAGGCAAAACGGAACTGGCCCGTAGTCTCGCGGACACAATGGGTGTAACAATGCACCGCTTTGATATGAGCGAGTACCAGGAAAAGCACACTGTTTCCCGTCTGGTAGGCGCTCCTCCCGGCTATGTGGGCTATGAGGAAGGCGGTCTTCTTACCGACGCCATCCGCAAGCAGCCCCACGCTGTGGTTCTTCTGGATGAAATTGAAAAGGCCCACTCGGATATATATAACATACTTTTGCAGATCATGGATTACGCAACCCTTACCGACAACAACGGCCGCAAGGCTGATTTCAGACACGTGATACTCATCATGACCAGCAACGCCGGAGCAAGGGACATCGGGAAAAGCCTTATCGGCTTCGGTGAGCGTATTGAAAACGAGGCCGTAGTTGACGACGCGATAGAAAAAATCTTTACGCCGGAATTCAGAAATCGCCTGGATTCCATAGTCCGTTTCGGCCACCTGTCAAAAGAAATAATGACTTCTATCGTTAATAAAGAGCTTAAAACTTTCAGCGCGCAGTTGGCGGAGAAGAAGGTAACTCTTGATGTTACAGAAGCCTGTGTTAACCAGCTTGCCATCGAAGGATACTCAAGAGAATCCGGGGCGCGAAACGTGGGACGCCTTATTGAAGAGAGGATTAAATCCTTCTTTGTGGACGAAGTCCTCTTTGGCCGGCTTGAGTCCGGCGGTCATGCCAGCGCTGATTATGTGAACGGGGAATATATAATTGAAATAGCCGATTCCACCGGTAAAGAAGACGAAACTGAACTGGTAACTGAAGCGGCAAAATAATGGGCCCCGACCCCGATTTTCCTTTCCTCTCACCAAACCAGCGCTTTCAGTTTCCGCCGCCCGAAAAAGCAAAACATAACAGCATCGTTGCCTGGGGGGGAAATCTTTCTCCCGGTATGCTCCTCTCGGCTTATGAGCAGGGCCTTTTCCCGTGGTACGGCGAAGACGATCCTGTAATTTGGCATTCTCCCGATCCCAGGTTTGTTATCTTTCCTGAAAAACTCCGTGTGTCAAAGTCGATGCAAAAAATACTCAGGCAGAAGACCTTTACGGTTACTTTTAACAAGGATTTCTCAGGCGTAATCACTTCCTGCTCTCAGATAAAAAGACCTGGCCAGCACGGTACATGGATCACTTCCGACATAATAGAAGCCTACACAGAACTTCACCGCCTGGGCTGGGCGCACTCGGCGGAGGCATATCTTGACGATGAATTGGCGGGCGGCTGCTATGGCATACTTATAGGGAAAATTTTTTTCGGCGAATCAATGTTCAGCAGAAAGCCCAACGCAAGCAAGACCGCTTTTATTACCCTTGCGCAGATGCTTTTTGAAAAGGGCGTGCGTCTAATCGACTGTCAGCAGCACACGCCTCACCTTGGAAGCCTTGGGGCGGAGGATATAAGCAGAACGGAATTTATCGCCCTGCTTAGGGATGGGGTGAATAAATTAATTGACTGTAATGGCTTAAAACGATAATTTCCCGTGATCATTTAAAGTTACCGGTTCCAATGGCTGGTTGTTCTAGATACTGAAATCCCTACCATCTGCTATAGTTCCCCAAGGATCGTACGGAGCTTCCTGGTACACATAGTTAAGCCAGTTGGAAAAAAAGAGATGCGCGTGGGCGCGCCAGCGCACCACCGGCTGCCGTGACGGATCATCGCAGGGATAGTAATTTTTCGGAACCGCAATGGCAAGTCCTTTTCCCAAATCGCGGCGGTATTCCTTGTCAAGCGTAAGCGGATCGTACTCCAGATGGCCTGTAACGTAAATTTCGCGGCCCTCTTTGGCGGTGGCGATAAAGACGCCGGTTTCGGGAGTTTCGGATTGAATGGTCAGCGCTTTTTCTGCCGCGATTGCGTCCCTGTCGCTTGCGGTGTGGCGCGACTGTGGCGCCAGAAATTCATCGTCAAAGCCGCGGAAAAGCGGGGAAAAACGCTCGTTTACGCCGTGGGGAAAAATTCCAAAAAGTTTTTGGTCAAGCGGTTTTTTCGGAATGCCGTAGCGGCGGTAAAGACCCGCCTGCGCGCCCCAGCAAATGTGCAGCGTAGACCACACGTTTGTATTTGTGAAATCCAAAACAGAAACAAGCTCGTCCCAGTAATCCACCTCTTCAAAAGGCAGGGTTTCCACAGGCGCGCCGGTGATGATAAAACCGTCGTAATAGGAGCCTTGCTTCATTATGTCAACGGCGTTGGTATAGAATTTTTCCAGATGTCCCGGCGGTGCGTTTCGGGATTCATGGGTTCCCATGCGCAGAAAACTTATGTCAACTTGCAGGGGGGTGTTTCCCAAAAGGCGGAGCAGTTGTATCTCCGTGTCCACCGTGGTCGGCATCAGGTTTACAATCGCGATCTTGAGCGGGCGTATATCCTGATGTTCCGCCCGATCATCGGCCATTACAAATACCCGCTCTTCAGTTAAGGCGTTGTAGGCGGGCAGATCCCTTGATATTTTGATGGGCATAACTTAACCATGACTAAAAAACAAGAAAAAATCTAGCGCTTTAATTCTTGCTATTGCTATTTAAGTACCGCTTTTTGATCGGCAGTTACTCCCGCTTCCGCCTTGAGGGTAATTTTTCCGTTCTTTCCTGCGGCTGTGAAAACTGTGCCGGGAGGGTAATCACCTTCCAGAATTTTTAACGAAAGGGCATCTTCCAGCTCCTTTTGAAGGGCGCGGCGTAAAGGCCTGCCTCCGAATTTAGGATCCCAGCCTTTTTCAATCAGGATTTTCCTTGCGGCTTGCGTTACCATGATCGAATAACCCTGCTCATAAAGGCGCGCGGAGAGTTCTTCAATTTGCAGATCCAGAATAGCCTCAACCTGCTTGATGTCCAGAGGATGGAAAACCACAACATCATCAACCCTGTTTAGAAATTCCGGGTTAAAGAGCCTTCTTAACTCAGACATGGCCGAAGATTCGATTTCTTCAAAACTCATCATACCGGAGCCGCTTCCGAAGCCTAAACGCGAATCCCTGGAAATTTCCCTAACCCCCGCGTTGCTGGTCATTATGATGACTGTATTCCTGAAGCTTACCGTATGTCCCAGGCTGTCTTTTAGTTCGCCTTCCTCAAGCACTTGCAGAAGGAGGTTAAACACGTCCAGGTGGGCTTTTTCCATTTCGTCAAAAAGAACGACCCTGTAGGGGTTGCGCCTGATGCGCTCGGTAAGGAAGCCGCCTTCATCGTAACCGATATAACCTGGCGGCGCGCCTACGAGCCTTGAGGCGTTGTGCTTTTCCATGTAGTCGGACATATCAATGCGTACAAGGGAATCGGGAGTTTCAAAGAGGTATTCTGAAAGCCGCTTCGCAAGCAGCGTTTTGCCTACTCCGGTCGGGCCGAGGAAAATGAAAGAACCAAGGGGACGCTTGGGCGAAGAGACACCGACGCGCGAGCGGCGTATCGCGGAAGCTACTCTCCTTACCGCGTCGTCCTGGCCTACAACCCCGCGGTGAAGCTCTTCCTCAATATTCAAAAGGCGTTTGGATTCTTTTTCCTCAAGATGCGTCAGGGGAATGCCTGTGATCTCCGCTACGACACGGCGCACATGGCTTTCGTCTACCCTGAGCCTTTCGCCCAGGGAATTCTCCTCCCAGGCGGAGAGCATGGCGTCAAGGCGGCTTCTTAGCTCCCTGACTTTGTCCCGCACCTCCGCGGCGCGCTCGTAGTCCTGCATGGATACCATGGCGTTTTTTTCCGCTGCAAGCTGCCGTATCTCTTCTTCAATGCCCGCAATTTCGGGGGGAACAAAAGGAGGCGCAAGTTTCCGCATGGCCCCCGCTTCGTCCATAACGTCTATGGCTTTGTCGGGCATTTGCCTGCCGGTTATATAACGCTGGGCAAACTTCGCGGCGGCTTCCACAGCTTCCGGCGTATAGTTTACCTGATGGTGATCTTCGTATTTTTTTTGAACTCCCTTTAGTATGCTGAGAGTTTCATCGTAGCCCGGTTCCTCAACAAGGATGGATTGAAAACGCCTTTCCAGAGCCGCGTCCTTTTCAAAATGCTTTCTGTATTCCGCAAGGGTGGTCGCGCCTATGCACTGTAAATCTCCCCGCGAAAGACCCGGCTTTAACATGTTGGATGCGTCAACGGTGCCTTCCGCGCCTCCGGCCCCTATAATCGTGTGAATCTCGTCAATAAAAAGAATAACATTGCGGGACTGGGTTATCTCTTTCATTATTTTCTTTAGGCGTTCCTCAAACTCCCCGCGGTATTTTGTTCCTGCCACGATTGAGCCCATATCAAGGGAGAGGATACGCTTGCCTGCCAGGGCTGTAGGAACATCTTCGCTTGCAAAGAGCTGGGCAAGGCCTTCTACGATGGCGGTTTTTCCCACCCCCGGCTCGCCTACCAAAACCGGATTATTCTTTGTGCGCCTGGCAAGTATGCGAAGGGCGCGCGCAATTTCTTTTTTCCGGCCTACTACCGGGTCAAGTTTTCCCGCCCTTGCCAGCGCCGTCAGATCACTGGAGAATTCATTAAGAGCCGGAGTCAGCACAGGGTACGAAGCGGGTTTAATTCTGGACCCAAGATTTAGTCCAAAGTTTTGACCGGACGAGAACTTTAAACCAACCGAAAATCCAGCCTCGGTCTGACCCTTGCGGTTAAACGAGCTCTTTACCAAAGCCCGGAACATTTCAAGGTTTACTTCCGCGTGGTTAAGATAAATCTGAACCGCCGAATTATCTTCCCTAAATGCCGCCGCCAGGAGATGTTCTGTGCCAAGATATTCATTTCCCATGGTTCTTGCTTCTTCCATGGCGCTCTCAAGCATTTTTTTTGTCCGCTCGGACATGGGCGCGTCCCCTTTCAAGAGAAGGGAAGATATGCGGGGAAGGCTGTTCTCGATGTTGCGCCTGAATTCGCCGAGATCGATGCGGAGGTACATCAGCGCCTTGCAGGCTGTGCCTCCCCAGTCTTTAAGCATGGCAATAATTATATGCTCAGGCAAAAGCTGATCAGAATTAAAGCGCCGCGCTTCTTCCTGGGCGTCGTGGGTAAGTATGCGTTGAGTTAACTGGGTAAAACCTTTCACCATAAAATCACCTTCAATTTAAGATAAATAAATTCTGTATACAAGAGGGTTACAGGCCCTGAATCTCCAGTCTGTCCCCGATGCCAAGCCCCGCGCGGCCGAACCAGCCCTGCGGAACTTCCAGTGCGTAGCGCACAGAACGGCTTGACCTTACAGGATCGAGGTTTCCCGGCTGCATGTCGTAAATTTCAAGAATTCTGCCGTCATAGGCAATGTAGGCAATGGAAAGCGGGACGAGGGTGTTCTTCATCCAGAAAGAAAGAATCTGGTCGCCTTGAAAAACAAAAAGCATACCTTCGCCGTCTTTAAGCGTCTTACGGTACATGAGTCCCTGCTGTCGTTGAGCATCTGTGGCGGCAATTTCCGCTTTTACAATTACCTTTCCTTCTTTGCCGTCGATTACAAGTTCCCGTTTATCAAACTTTTCAAGTGCTCTGCATGAAAAAAGAGAGCCGAGAAGAAAAACGAATAGGAGCAAAAGTTTTATCGGATGCCTGGTACTTTGTAACATCTAAAATTTTACTCCATTCTTTTCACGCAGAGATAAATCGAAGAAATTCATCACGCAGAGGCGCAGAGGACGCAAAGGAATATAAGTAATAAGAAGGCCAGATTCGTCTTTCATGATTATTTTAGTTATAAAAACAAGAAAAAGAATATGGGAAACGAAAAATGTGGTAATAACGCGCCGTACTCCGCGCCTCCGCGAGCTCTGCGTGAGGATAATTGGAATAAATGTGTGGTTAAAAATCTGCAAGGAAACTCTCCCTGCGTAAAACTTCCTGGCTTTCACGGGTCTTTGAGTCTTCAAGCAGGCGGTTAAAGACCGTCTTATCAATGTACTTGACCGTCAGCGGCCTTTCAATGGAAACCCTGGTAGTCTCGGATTCCCACACCGCCTCCCCAGGGCTAAGCTCGATAGGCTCCCCGTATTTTTTTACAAAGCTTGTAAAGACCGAATAATGGTCCATCTGCCTTGTGTCGAGGGAAAATGACATGATGTAGACCGACCCCTCTGTAAGCTGGAAAAGAGCGCGTCTGATATATGAAAGCCCGGTGGTCTCCACCATGGTTTCTTCGCGTACAGGCAAAAACGACACGTCCCTGTCCCCCCGGAAGCTAAAAAGGGAATCGGCGATAAGGGCCGTTTTAAGGTCATCCAAAGTCATTCCCAGCGTTATGCCCCTGAACTGGCGGGGAATTTCTTCCGGGTTTTCTGGCGCAAGGGGCTGCCTTTGCGGTTCGGGAATAGTGAATTCCGTTCTCTCCTGGGCAAAGACCGGTGTGAGCAGAAGAAAAAGAAAGAAAATAATAACCACGGCTAAGAACCGAAGGTAGAACACAGAGTAACACGGAGTTTTATTAAAATTTTGGTCTTTTACTCCGTGGCACTCTGTGTAACTCTGTGGTGAATTTTTGGGGGTTGATTTAATCGCTGCTTCTTTGGATTTCATCACTTAATTATCGGAATTTCACAAAAAACTATTTATGGACTTTCCATTTAAGGCTACATTAAGGCTGTATGAAAGTATTTATTGTTTATTGTCATCCCTCTAACGATTCCCTGACCAGGGAAGTAAGGGACAGTTTTATCGCGGGCCTGGAAAGCGCCGGGCACGATTACATCCTTTCGGATTTATACGCGATGAATTTTTCTTCCGATATGAGCGAGGACGAATACGAAAGGGAAGCCTATTACCGCCGCGAGCTTCCACTGCCGGAAGACGTTAGGGCGGAGCAGGAAAAGATAAACGCCAGCGACGCTATAGTTTTTATCTATCCGGTGTTTTGGACTGACGCCCCTTCCAAACTCGTCGGCTGGTTTGACAGGGTGTGGACGTTTGGCTTTGCTTACGGAGAAAACCGCGGCATGAAAACGCTGGAAAAGGGCCTTGTACTTTGCGTCGCCGGAAACACCCTGGAATACTTTGAAAGAACCGGTCTTGGAGAGGCTATGAGAAAGGTTATGCTTGAAGACCGCCTTTTTGACCGCGTAAAGCGGAAGGAGATGATCATTCTGGACGCTACAAGCCGCGAATTGACCGAGCGGGAACTAAACCGTGCCAGGCACTTGGCGAGGGCTTTTGAGGCGGGGAGGGGGATTTAGTGCTGTGTTCGCGATTACATAAGCTCAAGCGTCGTTCTTAAAGGAGCCTTGTTTTTTCGCATAAAAAATACGATAATTGTTATATGGACATACAAGCATTATCAGTAAATATGAGTCAGGCTGGATTGCAGGAGCAAGCGGCAGTGCAAGTCCAGGCGATGGGTCTTAATATGATGAAAGAACAGGCCGCCGCTTTGGATAAACTCCTGTCCAGCGTTCAAACTATAACTTACCCAAATTTGGGACGAAACGTAAATATCCTCGCGTGAATAATAGACGCTATTCTGACAACAAATTATATCTTTCTGCCAACAATACAATTAACCGGCGTTTCTCTAATTCCTAAAGCTGTGAATTGGCGCTGGTATCTTTCCGCCGCGGTTGATGAACACGTCGCTCTTCGCCGCGTTAACCGCCATGACGGGAGCGCCGCCCAAAAGGCCGCCGAACTCGGCCCAGTCGCCGGCTTTTTTGCCCGGGACAGGAATTACACGCACTGCGGTGGTTTTGTTGTTGACCATGCCAATCGCCATCTCGTCGGCGATAATCGCCGAGATTGTGGCGGCGCTGGTGTCGCCGGGCAGGGCGATCATGTCCAGGCCCACCGAGCAGACTGATGTCATGGCCTCCAGCTTGTCCAGGCTAATCGCGCCGCTTTTTACCGCCTCGGCCATGCCCTCGTCCTCGCAAACGGGGATGAAAGCGCCCGAAAAACCGCCCACGTGGGTGGAAGCCATAACGCCGCCTTTTTTTACCATGTCGGTAAGCATTGCCAGCGCCGCGGTTGTTCCGTGGGTTCCGGCGGCTTCGAGCCCCATCTCCTCAAGGATGCGCGCCACCGAATCGCCGACCGCCGGAGTCGGCGCAAGCGAAAGGTCAAGTATGCCGAAGGGCACCCCCATTCGGTTTGCCGCTTCCATGCCTACAAGCTGGCCCATGCGGGTTATCTTGAAGGCGGTTTTTTTTATGATGTCGGCCAGCTCGTCGAAACCCGCGTCCCTGTGGTTTTCCATCGCGGCCTTTACAACGCCGGGCCCTGAGACGCCGACGTTGAGGCAGGTTTCCGCTTCTCCCACTCCGTGAAAAGCGCCGGCCATGAAGGGGTTGTCTTCAGGCGCGTTGCAGAATACAACGAGCTTCGCGCAGCCTATGGCGTCGCGGCTTGCGGTTTTTTCCGCTATTTCCTTGATGATTTCCCCCATGCGGCGTACAGCGTCCATGTTAATGCCGCTTTTGGTCGACGCCACATTAACCGAAGCGCAGACCCGCTCCGTTTGCGCAAGCGCGTCAGGCAGGGAATTAATCAGCCGCTCGTCGCCAGAGGTAAAGCCCTTCTGAACCAGCGCCGAAAATCCGCCGATAAAATCAACCTCCAGCTCCCTTGCCGCTTCGTCCATGGTTACGGCAAAAGGAGCGAAATCCTCTTCGCCGCAGGAAGCGGCGGCCAGCGCGATCGGAGTTACCGCGATGCGCTTGTTGATGATGGGAATGCCGTACTCGGTCTCAATATCGCGGCCTGTCTTCACCAGCCTGCTTGCGATACGCAGCAGTTTCTCCCGTATCTTTCTGCGGGTTTCCGCTCCGGTTTCGCAGGCGCAGTCCAAAAGGGATATTCCCAGGGTAATGGCCCTGATATCGAGCTTGTAACGGAGAAACATGTCCACTGTTTCTTTTATCTCAAACGGAGTAAAGAGCATTGTATTTCCTTTTTACTTAGATACGATGCATGGCGGAAAAAACTTTTTCATGCATAAGGCTGATGGAAACATTCGTGCTTTCACCAAGAACGGTAAGTTCCCGCTTTACCTCTTCAAGCGCCTTAGAGCTTGAGGACAGATCTACCATCATTACCATGACGAAATTGCCCTGTAAAATGGTCTGGCTGATATCTTCGATATTGATATTCCGTTCAGCCAGAAACGCCGACACCTTGGCTATAATTCCGACTTTGTCGGAGCCTACTACTGTAATAATCGCGTTCATATTTGTTCCTGAATTTACCCGACAGCAAGCTGAGACTTTGCTTCTTTGCGGGAGTTTTCGATTTTTTGCATTTTTTTGTAAAATTCGGCCTGCTTTGTAATTTCACTGACCAAGGTTGTATGGATCTTGTCATTTTCAATCGTAATTCTTCCGCCTTCAAACATCTTTCGGAGCAGCATTTTGATGTCCTTTTGCGGTATCCCTATCATGTTTGCCAGCTCTTTGGGGCCAAAGTCAAAGGTATAAGCCGAATTGCTGTTAAGCGGAACCCTGTTTCTCTCAAGCTGAATTAAAAGGGCGTCGTACATACGGCCAAGGGTGTCGCTGATGAGGGAATTTGCCAGGTGCTTGTAGATAAGCCAAATGCGATCCGCCAAAAGTGTGGTAAGCCTTGCGATAAGCTGGGGCTGTGTGGAGATCATTTTTTCAAAGTTGGCGCGGTTTACAGCCAGTAACTGACATGCCTCATAAGCTACCGCGCTGGCGTTTCTGGGCTTTGCTTCAAGCAGGGCCATTTCCCCGAAAATATCACCCGGCTTAAGGACTGCCAAAAGCACTTCGTTTTCATCCACAATCTTTGCTATCGTTACAGAACCTTTTTGGATAATAAAAAGTTCGTTTCCGGGCTCTCCCTCGGCAAATACCATGGAGTTTTTAGGATAAGTCCGGTTAAACTCATCGGGGCCGAATTCTGTCTTTACCCCTTTCGCATAAGCGGCGATTTTACTCATTCTATTTTTCGCCGCGGCAATGTTCTCGCCCTGTGGACAATACTTCATATACTTGATGTACGCGTAACACGCTTGATTGTACTGGCTCTGGCGGACATAGTATTCCGCCACAGTAAAAAGATGGGAAGGGTCGGCCTCGGCGGTATTTTTCAGCGTAACCCTTGAAAGAGCCTCGTCCAGATACCTTAAACGTTTTGAGAACTGAAGGATGATCTTCATGGCTACGGGGGTATTTCTCTGAATAAGCTCTCCGTACTGTTCTTTTTGGACTGAAATAAGGACAACATCCGTAACGGCTCGGGCAGTTTCGATATGCCTATGGGAAGACATGGAAGAAACAACCCCAAAGAAGTCGCCGGGGCCAAGCGTATTGCCCCCTTCTTCTTCCACAACTTCCACTTCTTTTGATATTTTTACTTTTCCTTTGTGAATTATAAAAAATCGGTCGGCGTTTGCCTTCCCCTCAACCGTTATGTAAGAGTTTTTATTAAAATTGACAAAGCTTAGCTGTAATTGGCCTGCCATTCATTCTCCGTTACCGGGGCTGGAGATAGTATAGGGAGCCTTGCCTTCGTTGTCAATGAGACAGAAAGTCAATCAGAAACCCCGTTAAAAGGGCAAAAAGAACCGAAAAGGCAATGTAAAGGCAAAAATCTTTCATTTTTAGAATGATCTTTACCGCTCCGATGTTCGTAATTTTCATTGCCGGGCCTGTAATCATAAACGCCGAAGCCGAGCCCAGGGACATACCGCTTTCCATCCATGAAATGAGAAGGGGAATGGTGCCTCCTCCGCAGACGTACAGGGGCACACCCACAGTGGCGGCCATTAGGAGGCCGAAGCCCCGATTCTTCCCGAAAAGCGCCGCCATAGCCTCAGGCGGGACAAAACGCTGAAACAGGGCCGAAAGGGCGACCCCGATGAGGAAGGCCGGGCCGGTGGCTTTCAGGTTACGCAGAAGGTTTTTTAAGAAACGCAGAAAGATGTTTGGGTCTGTATCGCGGTTTTTAGTCTCGCCCAGGCCAGCTTCTATAAAGCGCGTAAAGTTAAAAAATTTTCTGTTTTTAAAAAAGAAGCGAACCAAAAGTCCCGCCGTAACGCCGCAGAGAAAACAGCTCACAAAGCGGATCGCAAGGGCGGCCTTGCCAAGGGCGGCGCTGTAAAAAAGGAGCTGGGGGTTAAGTAGAATTGAACTCATCATAAAAGCCGCAAGCCAGTCCTCTTCCATACCTTTTTCGGCAAAGGAGGCTGATATTGGTATGGTGCCGTACATGCACAAAGGCGATGCAATGCCGATAAGCGAAGCGGGTATGATCCCCAGGAGTCCCAGGTCTTTACCCTGCATGGCCGCGAACATGGAGTGTATTTTTTCTTTGCCGAAGACCGAGATAAGGGAACCCAGAATCATCCCGAAAACCCAGTAACCTACAATTTGGGAGAACTGTATGGAAAAATAATACCAGAAATAGATTAATTCCCTTTTGAGAATTTCCACGAACACCGGCTGTTAAAACCTGACAAGCTCGTAGGTCTGACTGCCCAGGCCCATTTTTTCACCGTAGATCACCTGGTAGGCCCCATTGCGCGATTCAATCCGATCGACCAGCGCCTTTCGCTCGTTGGCCGGCCTTGAGTAGATCTGATCCAGGCTGGCTTTTTCCAGGGCTACCGGATCAAGGCTTGCCAGGATGCCAATATCAGTCATGGTCGCTTTGGGTGCGCTGGCATTGCAATCACATTCGGTCGAAAGGTTGTTCAGTACGTTGATGTAAAGCACCTTCCCGGGTTTTGCGTCTGTAAGGGCCTTGTTGTACTCAATGACCTTCTCAAAGAAAGGCTCTCCGCTACTGGAGAACATTGCGCCCCCAGGATTGGTATGAATAGCCCTTTTGCCATCAGGGGTGGCAATGCCTATGGCCAGGTTTTTGAAAGTTCCCCCGTAACCGGCTATGCTATGGCCTTTGAAATGGGCGACTGAAATGATCCAGTCGTAGTTCATTATGTGTGAGCCAAGAATGGCCTCGGTCAAGTGCTTGCCGCCCCTTATGGGGAGCTTCACTTGTCCGTCGGCGTCCAGGATATCCACAGGCGCGTAGGTAAAGCCGTGGTCTTTTGCGGATTGGAGATGAGCAGCGGTGCTTCCCCTGCGGCCGCCATAGGCGGTGTTGCTGTCAACAAAGCTCCCTTTTACCTCGTTTACAAGGTCCCGAAGCAGTTCCGGTCTCAGGTAATTTTGGTTGCCCGGTTCTCCCATGTGGAGTTTGACCGCGACCTTACCGGATACGGGAACGCCCAAGGCTTTATAAGCCGCCAGTATCCCCTTTGCGCTGATATCCGTGGTAAAGTAAACCTTAGAGCCTCCGGCCTGCTCTGTGATGATCCATTCATCATCAGAGCTGTCCGGCGCTTTCTGGTCAGGGACATTCATCACCCTGGCGGCGCATCCCAGCGCCGCGATACAGACAAGCAAAAGCGCGATAAAAATTCGCTTTGCTTTCTTTATCTTTTTATCCGTCACAGAACTATCGTGATTTTAGGTAAGTGTCAAAATCAGTTTTTACAGTCTGAAGCTGTTTTATAAGGCCCTCGTAATAGTCTCTTTCATCTATAACAAAAGAAGTCCTGTCATTGGTACGTAACAGCAAATTTAACTTGCCCTCGGAATCCTGGAGCGCCTTTGCAAAATAATTGTACTTTCTCAGAAAAGTGGTATACATCATGATGTCCCCATTGTCCTTAATCTGAGAATCAAAGTCTGACAGAGTTGATGTACTATTTGTGATAGTTTTATTCATGGAATCGCCTAGAGCGGTGAACCGCTGGTTAATGGCGTTATTCTGGGAGAATGCCGGAAAAGCTAAACCGACCAAAATAACCAAAACAGCAAAATACTTCATTAAAATCCTCCTGTAAACCATAAAATCATATAAAAATCGTCGATACCTAAATTTTAGAATGTTTTTAAAAAACTGTCAAATAGGAAACTTCATGGTAAAAGCATTTGCTATTGACTGCACAAACCAGCCAGAGAGGGCGCCCTGCCCTGACGGAAACGCTTGTAGAATCCGCCGCCACAGCCGCCTGACCACTGAATTCATAAAGACCATTTAGAAAATCAATGTTTTTTACTATCAGTGGCCAGGCATTTATTGCACTTTAGGGCTAACCATTTTTCGCTCGTCTGTTCTGGCGGGGAATTCCACATGTTTCCGCCAGGGCAGGGCGCCCTCTCTGGCCGGTCTCTACCAGCATAAGGCAACAGCATTTACAATGATTCTTTGGGAATAATTGCAATAACACTGAAAAGGGGACAGCGCGGGGCTGCCAAAAAATTATGGGATTCTCCGGCGGAGCAGACGATGGAAGAAATGCTCGCCGTTAAAGTGAAATAGAAGCCCAGAGCCTAAAGTGTAGTTGAGACAGCTATTTATATCTTATTATTTTCTTTAGGCTCTGGGGGCTGCGTAGACCGGGTTCTCCCATCTGTTTTGGCCAGACCCGCGCTGTCCCCTTTGCTGATTAACTTGCTATTGGGGTGCAGTAAGATCAGTAAATGCTGTTACCTTATGGCTTTCTTCATTTCGCTGACGTACTTATAAATGTGCGATCCCGCTTTTTCCCCATGCTCGGCGACGATTTTAACAATGGCGCTACCTACGATTACACCGTCGGCGATGCGGGCCATTTCTCGGGCCTGCGCCGGTGTGTGTATGCCGAAGCCGACAGCCACCGGCAGTTCTGTAAGCGATTTGACTGAGGCGGCAATCGAGGCGATGTCGGTGGTAATTTCACTGCGGATGCCTGTTACTCCCATTGAGGAAACAAGGTAAATAAAACCTGTGGCAGTTTTGGCTATCTCTTTAATACGCGCCTCTGACGTGGGGGCAATAAGGGAAATAAGGTCTACGCCGTATTTTGAAGACGTTTCCCTCACATCGGCCTGCTCCTCAAAGGGAAGATCGGGGATGATGATTCCGTCAAGGCCTACAGCGCTGCAACGCTTGAAAAAGGCGTCATATCCGTAATGAAAGACCGGGTTGAGGTAAGTCAGAAACACCAGCGGCGTGTCGGTAACTGCGCGGACATCTTCAACAAGCGCGAAGAGCTTTTCGACGGTGGTTCCGGCGCGGAGTGCGCGGATGTTTGCTTCCTGGATAACCGGGCCTTCGGCGATGGGGTCGGAGAAGGGGATTCCGATTTCAACCAGATCGGAACCGGCGCGGATCATTTCCAGAATAAATTCCTTTGTTTTTTCAATGCGGGGATCCCCGCCTGTAACAAAGCTGATAAAGGCTTTGCCGTTATTATAATCGAAGGCTTTGGCGATATTACTCATGTATCTTTTTCCCTCTGTAGCGCGCTATGGCCGCGACATCCTTGTCCCCTCTGCCGGAAAGACAGATGATGATGTTTTCGTCTTTTCCGAAGTTACGCGCTATTTTTTTGGCGTAAGCTACCGCGTGGGCGCTTTCCACCGCGCAGATGATCCCCTCGGTGCGCGCAAGGTACTCAAACGCGTCTACCGCTTCCTCGTCGGTGATTGGCACATACGTTGCGCGCTTACTGTCGTTAAGCCAGGCGTGTTCCGGCCCTATGCCCGGATAATCCAGACCCGCCGAAATTGAATACACCGGAGCGATCTGGCCCTCGGAGTTTTGGCAGAAATAGGATTTCATCCCGTGGAAAATCCCAACCGAGCCTTTCGCGATTGTTGCGGCGTGCTGTTCAGTGTCCACCCCAAGGCCTGCGGCCTCGCAGCCGATAAGCTTTACCTCAGCGTCGGGAATGAAGTGATGGAATATGCCCATCGCGTTGCTGCCGCCGCCGACACAGGCCAGTACAGCCGAGGGAAGCCTGCCTTCCTTCGATAAAATTTGTTCCCGCGCTTCTCTGCCGATTACGCTTTGAAATTCCCGCACCATGACCGGAAAGGGATGCGGCCCCATGACGGAACCTAGCACGTAGTGGGTGTCATGAACGCGGCTTGTCCATTCGCGCATGGTTTCATTAACCGCGTCTTTCAGCGTTTGAGTTCCCGAAGTAACAGGATGAACAGTAGCGCCTAACAGTTCCATGCGGTACACGTTGAGAATCTGGCGTTCCGTGTCTTCCTTGCCCATAAAGATTTCACATTCCATTCCCAAAAGGGCCGCCGCGGTTGCCGCCGCCACACCGTGCTGGCCCGCACCGGTTTCGGCGATAATTCTGGTCTTGCCCATTTTTTTCGCGAGGAGGGTCTGGCCCAGCACGTTGTTGATCTTATGGGAACCGGTATGGTTCATGTCTTCCCGTTTAAGGTAGATTTTCGCGCCGCCAAGATCCAGACTCATCTTCTGCGCGAAATACAACAGCGACGGGCGGCCCGCGTAATTTTTTAGAAGATCGTCCAGTTCCGCTTTAAACGCGCCGTCGTCTTTATAGTGATTAAAAGCTTTTTCCAGATTGATGATCTCGTTCATCAAAGTTTCGGGAATGTATTGCCCGCCGTAATCGCCGAATCGTCCTTTACTCATGCTGTTTTTCCTTTTCTGACTGTTGCCGTTAATTGTACTATTTTATTTCTGTCTTTTATACCGTTGGTTTCGGCCCCGCCGGAAATATCAATGGCAAAAGGGTTAAGCGCCATTGCCTGTTCTATATTTTCCGAGGTTATGCCGCCTGCCAGAAACCAATTCTTTCCCGACGATTTCAGCCACGAAGCACAGGGCGTTCCGGCGCGAAGAAGATCCCAGTTAAAAGTTTTACCGCTGCCCGCGCCTGAGTCGATAAGGTAATAATCAGCGCACGGAGCTATGGTTTTGTTTGCGTCTGCCAGCGATAGTAATTCCGCGCTTTTGATAACCTTTATTACAGTAACGCCGCCGCAAATTTCCTTAAGCCGCTCAATGTATGCGTCGTCTTCCGTTCCGTGAAGCTGGGCAAGTGAAATGATCCCGCTGTGGTAAAGGCCGGCGATGTCGTCAATAGAAGCGTCCACAAAAACGCCCACTACGGCTATTCCTTCGGCAAGACGCCGGCGCAGCTTAGCCGCCTGGGCGGGCGTTACTTTTCGCCTGCTTTCGGCAAACACAAAGCCTGAGTAATCGGGACGGGCCTCGTTGACGTACTCAATGTCTTCCTCGCGAAAGACGCCGCAAATTTTAATTTTCAAAGTAAACTCAACTTTAACCGGCTGCCATTTTCAGTTCCGCAAGGAACTGTTTTTTATCCGCAGCCCGCATAAGGCTCTCTCCGATTAGGAGAGCGTCAACGCCTATGTCTTTCATCTCCCTCACGTCATCCGCCGACCGTATGCCGCTTTCGGCGACGGTGATAATTCCGGCAGGTATGCGTTTCTTCAGTTGGGCAGTAACACCGGTATCCACTTTAAAGGTTTTTAAGTCCCTGTTATTGATGCCGATAATTTTCGCTCCGGCTTGCAGCGCCTGTTCCGTTTCCGCTTCGTTGTGAATTTCAACTAACGCCGAAAGTTCCAACTCGGATGCGGTTTTGATGTAAGCTGCAAGGTTCTTCGCATCATTCAAAAGGGCCGCGATAAGCAGTATTGCCTGCGCCCCCAAAAGTTTCGCTTCGTAGATCTGGTAAGAATCGACGATAAAATCTTTTCTAAGGACGGGAATGTTTGTCTCTGCCGCTATCTCTTGCAGATAACGATCGCTTCCCAAAAAGTATTCTGGCTCGGTAAGTACCGAAATTGCCGAGGCTCCGGCGGCTTCGTATTCTTTCGCTATCTCAAGATACGGAAAACTCTCGGTGATTATTCCCTTTGAGGGAGAAGCCTTTTTTACCTCGCAGATAAAAGAAAGGCCTGGCGCCGCGAGGGCCGTTTCAAAAGGCATAGTGTCTCCGGTACGCGCCTGACAAACTTCCATTGCCCTGGAGCGCACAAGGTCAACGGGCGAATTTTCCTTTGCCTTCGCGACCCTGAGCTTTGTCTTCGCGGCGATTTCGTCAAGTATCGTCACACTGTTTCCTTAGACAGTTTAATGAATTGTTCAAGCTGGGTTTTGGCTTTGCCTGAGTCGATTGTCTCGGCGGACAGTTTAATTGCATCCTCGATGGAAATTTCCGGCTTGGCAATATGAATCGCCGCGGCAGAATTGAGTAAAACGGCGTCCCTTCTGGGGCCCTTTTCGCCTGAAAGAATGTTCCTTGTAATTTGGGCATTCTCTTCCGGAGTTCCTCCGAGCAGCTCTGATTTTTCACAGCGTTTAAAACCGTATTGCTCCGGTTCAATCACATAACTCTTTATAAAACCGGATCGCAGTTCGCAGATACTGGTCGGCGAGCTGAGGGATATTTCGTCAAGGCCGTCCTGCCCGTATACCACCATACCGCTTTTTACCCCAAGGTTGCACAGGACTTTTGCCATCGGTTCGATCATGTCTTTATCATACACGCCGAGCAATTCCTTGGTTGCGCCTGCCGGATTTACCAGGGGGCCCAGTATGTTGAATATCGTGCGAATTCCCAGCTCGCGGCGCACCGGAGCAACATACTTCATGGAGATGTGGTAATTCTGTGCAAAGAGAAAACAAAGATTGATGGTCTTTAAAAGATGCAAACTGCGCTCAGGCGCAATTGTAATATCAACGCCTAGCTTTTCAAGTACATCCGCCGATCCGCTGATGCTGGATGCCGCGCGGTTGCCGTGTTTAGCCACCGGAAAACCAGCCGCAGAAACAACCAGCGCCGAAGTGGTGGAGATGTTAAACGAATTGGAGCGGTCAGCCCCAGTGCCTACGATTTCCAGCGCGTCCATTTCATGCAGAATCCTGATGCAGTGCTTGCGCATTCCCTTCGCGGACGCTGTAATTTCTTCGATAGTTTCGCCCTTAACCGACATAGCAGTCAAATACGCGGCCATTTGAATCTCGCTGGCTTTCCCTTCCATTATTTCGTCCATTACGGTTTCGGCGCATTCATAACTAAGGTCTTCCCGCGCTACCGCTTTTAAAATCGCTTCTTTTATCACGTTTCGCTCCTGGAGTATTTGACTTGTGAGGGAACCCTTTTGATTCCCTCACAAGTCTTGCATTTTTTCGGGCTAATGCCCTGCAAAAATGCTTTTTTAAAGGAAGTTTTTCAGAAACTGAAGTTTCCGAAAAACTTTATTGCAATGTGTTTCTTTATATAGAAACATTGGAAGAATGTCAATAGGACGAATTTCCATGTCGCCTGCATTGCCCATAAAATAAGACTGCAAAATGTACTTCGCTCACCCGGTATAGACCCACGGAAATCAATTTTCGAATAATTTACCACGAACCACGCGAACGCCACGAACCCTCACTCCGATATTTACCGTAAAACTCTCATGATCCTTATTAATTTCATGGAATCTGAAGGTTAAAATGGATTTTCTAACAGCAAGTTCGTGATGGTTTGTGTGGTTTGTGGTAAAATTGAATTCCGTAGTATAGACCAAATAGAAAAAACCTTGCTCAAACAACGCTTTGCTAACCTTCCCACTGCTCAAGGCGGGTATATTGAAAAGCAGAAAATGGCTTTGAAATGCTAAAAATAAATCATCATTATCTTACTTGCTTATCTTTCAATATTTTTACGCTCATAATCTGCGGCGGATCTTATCATTGCCTTTATTGGATTTAAAATTTCTACGGGTATTATTGTTAAATCATCGAGTATATCCTTGAATTGGATATACTTTGATATATCTCTGGATCGCCTGATTTCATTGCCTGTTATAAGGTATTCAACCGATACGCCAAGGGCATAGGCTATTTTAACCGCTACATCGGCAGGCGGCATGGATTGCTGTGCTCCTAAATAAGCATCCAAAGCTCGCTTTTTGATCCCTACTTTAGCGGCAAATTCTTTATGATTGAGGCCAATATAGTCAATTTCAGAGCGCAGGCGGCCAGCAAAATCGCCCATGTACCATAAAATATCATAATTATGCATTAAATGACTTTACATCTGCTTAATTATGATATATCATACTCAAATAGACGTAATTATGTCATCAATTCTTAAGGATAATACAATGATAAAGCGCTTTTGGTATTTTGAACTCTGTTCGTTGGGCAAAAAATAGAAAAATCAAAATTTCTGGAGGCGTTACTATGGCAGACATATTTCAAATAGTTAAATATGAAGGCGACAACAGCACATTTATATGGAAGTCGCCCATTGAGGATTTCAACACCGGTACTCAACTGATAGTTCACGAATCCCAGGAAGCGATTTTCTTTATGAACGGACAGGCGCTGGATTTATTCGGCCCTGGCCGCTACACGCTGGAAACCCAAAACATTCCTCTCGTCAGAAGATTCCTGAACAAGCCGACCGGCGACCAAACGCCGTTCCATTGCGAAGTTTACTTCATCAATAAAACCGAACAGATGTCAATTAAATGGGGAACCGACAGCCAGGTTCAATACATGGAGCCGACTTATAAATTCCCGCTTAAAATAGGCGCTTCCGGTGAAATGTCCCTGCGCGTGGAAGATTCGAGAAAACTGCTGGTTAAAATTGTCGGGACAGAAAATTCTCTGGGACAGGCCGGACTTACGTCGATGTTCCGCGCTTTTTTAATGGCGAGGGTGAAACCGTACCTTGCCCAAACTATGCAGAATAGCCAGTTCGGCATATTTGAAGTGGATTCGCACATGGGCGAACTGTCGGACGCTTTGCACAAACAGCTTTTGCCTGACTTCATGGATTACGGCATCTCTCTCGAACGCTTTTTTGTAACAACCATTGTAAAGCCTGAAGGCGATAAAGCATACGAAAAATTCCGCGACATACACATCCGCCAGTATTCAGATATTGCCGAGGCGCAGCTCAGGCAGAAGGTTGGAATCATTGACCAGCAAACAAGCGCCCAGAGAATGGTTATTGAATCCCAGGCTATGGCGACAAAACGGGCGCAGGAGGGCTACACCTATCAGCACGAGCGCGGTTTTGACGTCGCCGAAAAAGTCGCCCAAAACGAAGGCATAGGCAATTTCACCAACACCGGAATCGGGCTTGGCATGATGGGCGGCATGGCGGGCGGTATGGGTTCGGTTGTCGCGGGAATTACAACCGACGCGCTTAACCCGTTAAGACCGCAACAGGGAGCGGATCAAAACAACCCAAGCCCTGTCGCCGGAATCGGCGTAGTGATCCCGCCGGTTATTGATCTGAAAAACGAAACAATAAAATCCGCGCCACCGGCGTCAGTACCCGATGACATGACCGCGTTCAAGCAAAAACTCGAAAAAATAAAAACGATGAAAGAAATGGGCATGCTTTCTGATGAAGAATTTGAAGTTGAAAAGAAAAAACTGTTAAGCAGTTTATAAGCGGGTTGACTTTATACGGAGGATACAAATGAAGCTGACCAAAAACAAGGGATTGTTCTTTGCTTCCATACTAATAATTCTTGCAGTTTTTAACGTGGTAGTTTTTGTTATTCCGTTTAACAAAGGCGGCGGGTTTTGGACAGGCTACGGGTTTTCCATGCTTGCGATATTATTGTCGGCTGCCGTGAGTTTTTACGCGTTTGACAGGGAAGGACTAAAAAGCAAGTTTTACGGAGTGCCTCTCATATCCGTTACATGGCTTTACCTTGTAATTCAGGTAATTGTCGGCCTTATAGAGATGGGTTTGGATTTTATCCCGATTCCCTTCCAATACGGGATTGCGCTTAACACAATCCTTTTGGGCGCTTGTCTCATCGGGCTTATTACCGTTGAAGCCGGCAAAGAAGAAATTGAGCGCATAGACGCGCAAGTTAAGGAAAAGGTTTTTTACATAAAGTCCTTACAGGCTGATGTTGAAAACCTGACTGGCAGAGCTTCGGATGATATGAAAAAAATGCTGAAAGACCTTGCCGAGACAATACGTTACAGCGATCCCATGAGCAGTCCCCAGCTTGCCGTAATTGAAAACAAAATCGAAGCAAAGGCGGCCGGTCTTACAGAAGCCGTTGGCAATGCCAATGGCGATGCAATAAAGGCGTTGTGTGATGAGCTGCAGCAGTTATTTGCTGAAAGAAACAGGAAATGCAAGGTTTTGAAGTAGGTTTTAATTAGCTTGTTAAGCTATTTGTAAATAAACTATTTGACTTGGAAAGGTGGAGGTTCTTATGAAACAGGGTGATGAAGGTTATACTATTATAACAAAACGGAAATATCCTGCTAAAAAACTTTTAGAGCTCATGCAAAGTAACTTTAAAGAGAAATACGAAATAATCAGCATGGGAAAGGATTATTCTCGAGGAGATTATTATTGGCAAGGGGAAGGACAACAAACAATTTATGTCCAAGGTGTGGATGATTATATAAATCTTGTGGTGCCTCTTGGAAAAGATATTATTATCATACAAGTAAAACAAGAGAATGTCAGAGTCAAGGGTAAATTGACACTGGCAGATGCGGCAGTAGGTGCAGCAACAGGTGCTGTAGCTGTGGCAAAAGTGGCAACAGGTGAAATTTTGAATGCCACTATTAATGCTGCTGGTAATGAAATAAAGGCAGTAACAGGTATTGTAGGCGGGGCTGTTGGTGGCATAGTGAATACTGTAGGTGCCATAGGTCGGATTGTCAAATATGCCTCAGAAAAGGAAAAACGTGAAGCTTTAAAGAAAAAACGTGAAGCTTTAGAGGGTAACTGGGCCGTGTTGGATGAATTGGCTAAGGATATAGAGAAACTTGTGGAGGTAAAAACCGGTGGTTGTTATATTGCGACTTGCGTATATGGTTCTTACAATTGCCCGGAGGTATGGACGCTTCGCCGCTATCGTGACACCACACTATCAGCTTCATGGTTAGGAAGGCTTATAATTCGGATTTATTACACAGTAAGCCCAAAGATTGTTGAGTTTTTTGGAAATAAGAAGTGGTTTAACAGATTGTGTAAACCGTTTCTCAATAGATTTGTCCGGAAACTACAAAAAAAGGGTATAGATAGCAGCCCTTATTCGGATTAACCCCAAGGAGAACAAACAATGGCAATCTTAAAATGCAAAATGTGCGGCGGCGACATTCAAGCAACTGACGGCGCGGCTTATGGTACTTGCGCCTCTTGCGGAACAACATCCACGCTGCCCAAAGCGACCGATGAACGCAAGGCAAACCTCTTTAACCGCGCCAACCATTTCCGGCGGCAAAATGACTTCGACAAAGCAGTACAAGCCTACGAGAACATACTAAACGACGACAACGACGACGCTGAGGCCCACTGGGGCGTAGTGCTTTCGCGTTACGGCATTGAGTATGTGGAAGACCCAACCACGCATCAAAAGGTTCCGACCTGCCATCGCGTTCAAAGCGAGTCCATCTTAAAAGACGCAGACTACCTCGAAACTTTGAAACACGCCCCCGACGAATACACCAAATCTCTTTACAAAGAAGAAGCCAAAAAGATCAGCGAGATACAGAAAGGCATTTTGGCAATTTCAAACAAAGAACAGCCCTACGATGTGTTCATCTGTTACAAGGAAACAACGGACGGTGGAAGCCGGACCAAGGACAGCACCATAGCCCAGGACATTTACTATGAATTGACAAAAGACGGGTACAAGGTGTTTTTCGCGAAAATCACACTTGAAGACAAACTCGGCCAGCAGTACGAGCCTTACATATTCAGCGCACTCAACAGTGCGAAAGTAATGCTTGTTGTCGGCACAAAAAAAGAATACTTCGAGGCGGTGTGGGTCAAGAATGAATGGAGCCGTTTCCTTGCCATCATGAGTAAAGACCGTTCCCGGCTTTTGATACCTTGTTACCGCGACATGGACGCTTACGACATACCCGATGAACTATCCAATTTGCAAAGCCAGGATATGTCAAAAATCGGTTTTATGCAGGACATCTTACGCGGCGTTAAAAAGGTATTGGATGCCAGTAAGCCCGCCGAGAAAACACCGTCCGCGACTGCTGCCGGAGCAGCCCCAGCCGCGCCCGGAGTTGAATCGCTGATGAAGCGCGGGAAGCTGTTTTTAGGTGACTCTGAATGGGATCAGGCAAACGAATATTTTGACAAGGTGTTGGACATAGACCCTGAATATGCTCCCGCTTATGTAGGCAAGTTGTGCGCGGAGTTGGAAGTGGAACAGGAAGAAATGCTTGGGGATATTGAAGAACCTCTTTCGGACCTAAGCCATTTTCAAAAAGCGGTACGGTTTGCGGACATTGAGCTTCAAAACAAACTGAAAGAATATGAGCAAAAAGTAAGAGAATGGTTACAAAAAAAACATTACGATGAATTACTTCAACAAAAGAACAAAGCTTCAACCGAAGAAGAATACAGAAATCTTGCCCAACAGTTCAGAGCAATGAATGGTTATGAAAACACAACCGAATTGGCGAGTGAGTGCGATAACGGTGCGGAGAAACAAGGACGCATCGAGGAAAGAGAGAGAAAAACACGAAACTTCTTAAAAGCCTTTCCGGTACTCATTCAAATTTTCGCAATTATTTCAGCATGTCTTACTGCATATAATCAGTCTGTTGATACAACGAGTGTTATAATTGTACTCATAGGTATAGTTCTTTTTTTCCGAATATATTTCACAGGTAAAGGCAAAGGAATTATATCAATGATTGTTATATCGGTGTTTTCGGTTATCATATTTTTTGTTATTGGGGATGTTGATAGTGCGAACGCATTTGAAAAGTTTTGGTGGATTAGCTATGGTCTAGGAAGTATTGTTGCTGCAATTTCGGCATTTGCTAATAAATATTGAAAGGCCGGCGAACCATGTACGCAAATCTAAGAATTTTTACCACAGAGTTACACGGAGTAGTGCTTTTCGTTCGAAAAGCTTGGAGTTTTAAGATTTTTATGTTTTCCTCTGTGAAACTCCGTGGTTATATTTTTATGAGACTTGTTTTAATTCTATGTTAAGTTTGAATCCCAGATTATCAAGGGTTTTTACCACGGTTCCAAAAGCGGGATTACTGCCGGGGACAAGGGCATTGATGACGCTCAACAATAATATCTTTAGAATTTTACCACAAACCACACTAACCATTACGAATAACGACAAGTTCCGATATTATGAGTTCGTGGTCGTACCGTCGGACTTTCAGTCCGCGGTACGCTTCGTGTGGTTCGTGGTAGAATTTCTTCTCATTACTTATAGCTCTTTGCGTACTTTGCGTCTTTGCGTGATAAAATTCAAAAGAATTTCTCTTCAGTTTATATTGTTAAGGCGAATCCCATGAATATCCAAACAAAAGAACTTGCCGACGGTCGTTCCGTTTGCTTCGGTGTTTTTGAAATCGCCTCTTTCCCAATGCTCGAAGGCTCCGCTAAAGAAACCGAAGTCGAACTCGAACAGGCATACAACATATTTCTCCATGCGGTGCAGGAATTTTACAAGCTTGGACAAAATTCCAATACCGTGGCGGAACTTCTGTGGATAGCCGATAAAGCCGAGAAGCAAACCTTCCGTTCAAGAATACGCATATTTTGCATAATCCGTAAAATCGGCGATCAAAGTCCTGTTTTGCAAACGGAAGTTGAGCGTTTGCTGGAACATTTCTCACTGGCGCTTTCTTCCAAACAATTCCGCGTAGAAACGAAAGACAGCGTGTTTGCGGATTTTACAAAATTGATAGGCGGCATAAACAAAGAAAGCCTTTTCTCGGTCATAAAGTCGGAAAAATACGCTGGAAACGCGGCGTCCATGTATCCCTATTACTATACCGATGTCGTGCCGACAAACAATACAGACAACTTTGCGTCCATTATTGCATCAATGAGCCAGTACGAAAATTGCTGTATATCTTTTCAGCTTTTTCCGGCACTGCTTACCACGCAGGAAAAAATATATTTGAACGAAGTTGCAGGCGAACTTGGTCGGCTGACAGGCGGCGTTTTCATGCAAAGGGGAATGTACAGGGACATGGCCGCCGAAGAGCCTTATGCTGTCCTTTCCGCTTATCAGGGACGCGCCAATTCCCCGCTGTTTTTGTACAACATTCTGGTTTTCGGCGCGCGGGACGATTGCGTCAACCTTGCAGGAAAAATCGTCAGCCTTTTGCAGTCGGGTAAAAAGAAAATCATGAATCCCGATTTTACTTGCCTTGACTTGACAGGCGAAAATATAGATTTGCCGTCTCAATATATACACTACCCCTGGAACATAAACAACAAACTGGTTTACACATACAGGAACCGGCAGCTTTTAGACCGCGTGCCTATGGCAAAGGCGCTGTACCGGCTGCCCTATATCATGACGGCGGACGAAGCTGCTGCCTTTTTCCGTTTACCGTTTAGTGAAAGAACCATCGCGGCGCTCAGGAGCAGCCAGACAGTTGGAAGCGTTGAGCAATTCGATTCTTCTGTCGTATCGGAAGGTAACATTGTATTCGGCGCGCTCATTTCTTCATCAGGCATAACCATAGGCTGCCCCGAAAACGCCTTTACCAAACACGCCCTTGTTGTCGGCACTCCCGGCTCAGGCAAGACGACGTTTTCGTTTAACATCCTGCTGCAATTCGCCAGGCGCGGCATCCCGTTCTTGGCGATAGAGCCGACCAAAGCGGAATACCGCGCGATGATAGACGCGATACCCGATGTGCAGATATTCACGCCGGGCAACAACAGCGTGTCTCCCTTCATCATCAACCCCTTTGTCCCGCCGAAAGGAATCAGCATAGAGCAATACATACCGAGCCTCGCAAGCGCGTTCAAGGCGGCCTTTTCCATGCCCTCGCCCCTGGACATTATTTTCCTGCGGGCAATCCGCGCCTGCTATTCCGAAAACGGCTGGAAGGATTACAGCAAATACGGCGACACCGATGTTACCGTGTTCGGCCTTTACGAGTTTATTCTGACTTTCAAAAGGATCATTGCCGAATCGGATTACTCAGGCGAAGTGAAAGGAAACCTGCAAAGCGCGGGCGTGTTCCGTCTTATGAACCTGATAGAGCAGAACAGCAATATTTTCGACACCATACACACGGTTCCCATCGAAGACATGCTCTGTAAGCCGACAATACTGGAACTTAACTCTATCGACAATACCGAGCAAAAAGCGCTAATAATGGCCTTGCTGCTTATCAGCATAGGCGTCTATACGAAAAACAACCAGTTGGGCGACGGAAAGTTAAAGAACATTATCCTGATTGACGAAGCCCATGTGTTGTTAGGCGGATGCCCGTCGCCCAATCAGGACGGCGCGGACGCTCAAGGCTCGACAATCAAATCGTTGCAGGACATGATCGCTGAAATCCGCTCGTATGGAACGGGGATAATCATAGCGGATCAGTCGCCTACCAAAGTAAGCCGCGAGGTTGTTGCAAATACCGATATAAAAATCGCCTTCAGGCTGGTTCAATCTTCCGAAAAGGAATTGATCGCCGACAGCACCAACATGGACAATAGCGCAAGCCAGCGAATTTCAAGGCTGAAGCCCGGCGAAGCCTATGTGTATTTTAGCCGCCTGGAAAATCCCCAGTTGGTAATGACAGAAGACATTCGGGAAAAAGGAAAAATCCGCTTAAACGTCCCGAACGAAGAAATAAGCAGCAGAATGACCTATTGGGAAAATAAGAAATCCAGGCTAAAGCCGTTTGCCGAGTGTGGTTTTTGCGAAGCTTGTAAAGACGGCTGCGATTTTTCGTTAAGAGCAAAAGCCGATTACTACGCAAACAGATATATATTAACAAGTCAGGATAAAATAAAAGACGCGAAAAGTTTAAAACTTTACATGCTTGGCGTTGAAAAGTTTTTAAGCAAAATAACCGAAGGAATGGACGCAAAACAGAAAACGCGGATGACAAACTGCGCGGCCATTCGTTTTATGCGCAAAATACAGCTTGGGACTTCAATTAGGATTCCAAGGGCTGAAGTAAAGCAAATTATAAGCTGTCTGTGGGACAGCAGCTTAGGAGGACAAAAAGATGGATGAGGATATTGATGTAGGTATTGAACCTGGCGTAGACACCAGCGCCGCCGATAGTGTGAATGTCGAGCCTCTTGCGGATATACCTGTTGAAGAAGCTCCAATAGACACAATGGACAGCCTGAATGAGACAGAGCCGCCCATTTCCGAGCCGGAGCTGGCCGAACTCCAAAGCGAAGCTGCGGCATTGGCGATTGAGCCTTTAGACGAAGAAAGCAATAGCGATTATTTTGAGCTGGAAGGAGGAAATTCCCATAGTTTGGGAGAAAGAATAGGAGCTGGACTAGGTGCCGCCGTCGCGCCATTTGCTGCCGGAATTGAAACAGCGGATCAGGTTCGAAATACCGAACCGTTCGGCGCCCCTACGGAAATACGCATGGAATCGCCCCATGATATCAAAACACCTGAACAGGTATTGGAAGAATTTATTGAGCAATCTGATATGTCAAAACCCAGCCCATTGCAACCGGCAGGCGAACTGGCAGGAGATTTTTTAGATGCAGCAGAAGGGGTCGCAGAGGGACAAAGACTTAGAGACAACGCGGAAGACATTGATGAATTAAGTACCGCATTACGCAAGCCTGAGTATGGAGAATCTTCTGATGTAGAGAAAGGATAGGCAAATGGATACACGTTTAGATACCGGATTTAAGCCTTCCATTGATACAGGTGATACAAACAATCAGGAAATGCCTGAATTGTCCGAATTAATTGAAGAAGCTGAAGCATTGGAGATACAGCCCCTTGAAGAAACTGAACCATTAGAGGAACCGCTCGACCATGATCAAGAAGCGCCCATTGATTACGATATAATCTTTGAGGGCCTTGATGAATATAATTTTGACGGCAAGGACTATAATCAAAATTCTGAGCAGTTAAACAGCCTTCTTGAAGGGTTTACGGAAAACAACTGGAACAACCTTGAATTGGAGGGACAAAAGGAACAGATTACCGGTCTTTTTGATTACGTCAATGATGTTGTAGGTTTGGAGAATCCTCCGAATATTGAGTATTACAACAAGCCGGAACAGGGAGATTACGGAGGCTATGATCCTGCCACAAACACACTGAGCATTAACGAGTATATGCTTTACGATTCAAATGAGGCGGCGGATACGGTAGCGCATGAATTATGGCACGCGTACCAGCACGAAAGGGCGTCGAACCCGCAATCGCCGAAAGACTTTCAATACCAATTCGGCTTTGATAATTACATACGCCCAGGCGACGATTTTGATGGTTATCAAAGCCAGTTAGTCGAAGCGGAAGCAAGGGCTTTTGCCGACCAGTTCAAAGGCGCTCTATCGCAAATGGGGAGGGGTTAAAGTATGAATATTATAATGGAGTATTTGCTTAAAGAAAAACAAATGACCGAAGTTGTCGCGGCAAGAACGGAAAAGAAAGTTTCAAAATATGATGATATTCGCAAGGAGTTTGAGTTTTGGATAAAGAATAAAACTTACGATATGGACAACCCTCTTGTTGTTGGCGGATATACCGCGAAGGATATTAATAATCTTGCGCCGTTTATGGATGGCTTGGGCGTTTTTAATTTTATGGTAACATTGCGCGATGACCCAGCTAGGGCTAAGGAGTATATTGCCGATGGATTTAAACGGAAATAGCGGCACAATCCAAAGATCGTATGCCTTCTGAGAATTATTGAATGAGAGACACGGGACTCGAACCCATCACCTTCAGCTCCGGAGGCTGACGCTCTATCCACATGAGCTAGTCTCCCAATGGTATAAATAACATAATATCCGGAAACCGTTACTGTCAATGGCTCTTATGATGTTGTTATTTTGCCTAATTGATAGTTGAGTGAATACCGGGCAAGATTAAGAAAGGCGGGTGGATATTGATGCGCTCATCAAAGAGATTTTCCGAAAACGCAATTGCCGTTCTCAAGGCGGAAATCGAAGACTCCGGTGGAAACGAGGTTTTTGCCCTGGGGTATATTGATGACGCAAAGCTGGTTGTGCGGATCGAGGTCAGCGCCAGAGGAAATGAAGGTTCAGTTTTAGCGATTCAGGATAAGCTTGGTGGGGATTCCTCAGAATCCCACGCAGACGTATTGATTCACAATCATCCCTCCGGGTTTCTTACCCCCAGCGATAACGATTTGATCATTTCCTCGCGGGCGGCTGAGGCGGGAATTGGCTCCTACATAGTGGACAACGGCGTCGAGAATGTTTATGTGGTAGCCGAGCCCGTTAAAATACGGAAAATGCAAAAGCTCGATCCCGCCGTCATTAGCGCCGCCCTGGAACCTGAGGGCGCGATAAGCAGGCGGCTTCCTTCTTACGAAATCCGCGAGGCGCAGCTCGATCTGATGCAGTTGATCATTCAGGGTTTTAATAATGACGCGCTGGTTGCCGCCGAGGCCGGTACGGGGGTTGGTAAATCGTTTGCCTATCTTTTACCCGCGCTGAGTTACGCGGCGGTTAACGATGAAAGGATCGTTATTTCAACCGCGACAATAACACTGCAGGAACAGCTTTACCGTAAAGATATTCCGATGGTCGCCGCCGCACTGAACAAAAAAATAAAAACCGTTCTTGTTAAAGGACGCGGAAATTACCTTTGCAGACGCCGCCTTGATGACGCCCTTAGGGAGTCTTCGCTGTTCGATGAGGATAAAGGACAACTGGAAGACCTTGCCCGCTGGGCTGAAGCTACCGGAACAGGCAGCCGCTCGGATCTTGCTTTCTTGCCTGAGGAAGGCCTGTGGTCGCGCGTCTGCTCTGAAGCGGACAACTGCATGGGTATGCGCTGCGGAGAAAGGGAACGCTGTTTTGTCATGCTGCTCAGGCGCGAGGCCTCCGACGCTAAGGTTCTTGTCGTAAACCACCATCTGCTTTTCGCGGATCTTGCGGCCCGGCTGGATGGGGCAGGGTATACGGGGGCGGTGGTACTCCCTCCGTATACAAGGGTGATTATCGACGAGGCTCACACGACCGAGGAAGCGGCGACTTCCTTTTTTTCAAGCGAATTCAGCCGACTGGGAATTTACCGCAGTTTGGGAAGGCTCTACCGTAAGCGCCGCGCCCAGCGGAGCGGTCTCCTTGTCCGCCTGATCTCCATTTTGCCGTACAAAGTTGAAGATAACTTTGAAGACCGTATCGCGGACGGGATTGAAAAAATACGTAACGCGGCTGACAGCCTGGATGAAGCGGCGTTAGAGCTTTGCGGGAGTGAAGGGGTTTTTCGTCTTAGGCCGCAGAAAGATAAAGAAATTAACGCAAGGCTTTTTCTCGAAGTTATTTCCCTGAGAAAGTGCATTAATTTTCTTGCGAACTTTGTGAGGGAGTTGATTGAAAAAATACCTGAGGAAAATGAAGACGATCCGGCAGTTTGGGAAATTCGATCGGCGCTTCGCAGGCTGGATACGGTTGGGACGGTTTGCACTTCTTTTTTGGAATACAAGGAAAACTCCGGTGATGTGATGTGGATAGAAAGGCGCGGAGGAGAAGCCGGATCGCCGTCCGGCAATGCCGGCAACGCGGGAAAGCGTTTATCCGGCGCTCCGTGGGCAGTGTTCAATGTAACGCCTTTGGATGTTGCGCCTTCTCTAAAAGAAGCTCTCTTTGAGCCAAATAAAACCGTGGTTTGTGTTTCAGCGACTTTAACTACCGGCGGGGCAGGGGGTAATTCGTTTGACTACTGGAAATCCAGGTCTGGCCTCAACCTTGTAACGGAACGTGAAATTTTGTGCGGGGTTTTCAATTCTCATTTCCCATATCAAACAAATGTGCTTTTGGCTTCTCCTTTGGACGCGCCCCTGCCCACCGAAGCCGGCTACGCGCCTTTTGTAAATGCCGCGGCGGCCTCGCTTGCGGAAGTTTCAGGAGGTTCCGCCCTCATTCTCTTTACCTCTTATCAGGCGTTAAGGGGCGCGTATGAGACAGCGATGCCTTTGCTGGAAAAGCAGGGTATACGCGTGCTAAAGCAGGGTGATGACGACAGAAACCGCCTGCTTGCCTCTTTCTTAAAAGATGAAAGTTCCTGCCTTTTTGCCACCGATTCCTTCTGGGAGGGAGTGGACGCTCCGGGGGATACCCTGCGTCTTGTAATACTGTGCCGGCTACCCTTCAGAAGCCCCAGCGATCCTGTTTTTGAAGCCCGCAGCGAGGCCCTGGAGAGCCGTGGCGGAAACGCTTTTATGGATCTTTCCCTTCCGGAAGCGGTGATGAAATTCAAACAGGGTTTCGGGCGGTTAATGCGGCGTTCAAGCGATCACGGGGTTGTCGTAGTTTTGGACGGCAGGCTGAACCGCAAGAACTACGGCAAGGCTTTTCTTAACGCCCTGCCTGAAACGAGAACCTGCTTTGAAAGTTTTGATACGGTGCTTCACGCGGTGGAAGATTTTTTATTTTAGCGGTAGGAATAACAAAGAAAACAGTATATAATGCCTTATTATGACATTGGGTGGATATGAAAAACAAAATTAATAATTTGTTCAATAAGTACTACCTTGCCGAGGATCTTTCCATGGATGCCCGGCTGATTAACATATTCTGTTCAATCGGCCTTGTGGGCTCTTTAACCGTATTTATATTCCGGATAATTATAGGCGCGGCGCCGCTATTAATCTTTGGCACCTTCTTGGTGTTTCTTACTACGGTTTCCGTGCTGTACCTTTCCAATCGTTTCCATAATTATACGTTTTGTAAAGGGCTTATAATAATCGGGGTGTGTTTCATCCTGTTTCCGCTATCTTTCTTTTTCAACGGCGGAACCGATAGTTCTAACGAGTACTATTTACTGCTGGCTGTCGTTACAATCTGCCTTTTTGAAACCGGAATAAAAGGCTTAATTTATACCCTGATAGAATTTGTCATTATTATTGCCCTTCATATTATTAATTACCTGTATCCTGAGTTTATTGTCCAACTCTCAGGCGGCGCGGAGTATCTTGCAAGATTAGGCTTCATCGATCGCGCTCTTGGATTAGCCATTCTGGCTCTGTGCTCCGCAAGCTTCATCAGTTTACAGAATCATTTATACCATGCCGAAAACCAAAAAGCCGGGATTGTAAGACGTGAACTTGAGATTGCGCAAGGTACGACAAACGCCATGCTCAACAGCAATCCGCACATTAATATTTTATTCGACAGCAGTTTTAAAGTCATTGATTGTAATCCGGCGGCGTTGGTTTATTTGGGTTTTAAGACCAAGGAAGAACTTAAAAGCAATTTGTATCAAAGAATGGCCGATACTATTCCTCCTTATCAGTCCAACGGGAGGGCTTCCATATCCCTGCAGGACAGGATTAAAACAACCGTTCGGGAAGGCGAGGTTCATTTTGAAACGGAGCTGAATATGCTCGGCAGTTTGAGGACTTTAACTGTCGATTTTATGCGCATCCCTTACGGGGACAGTTTCGGCATTGTAGGTTACCTTGTCGATATTACCGACGTGCTGAAAACCGAGCTTGAGCTTAAAAGGCGGGACAGGCTCCTTGCCGCGGTGAACCATGCGGCGGCGATACTCGCGACTGGCGAGGCTTTTGAAGGAATGCTTCAGGACAGCATGGCTGTTCTGGCGGAAGCCGCCGGTCTTGACCGTATTTATGTTTGGCAAATTGTGAATGATAACGGACGAAAGTTTTACTCGGCGGTACACGGGTGGATGAACGAGACCGGCAGTTCAAAAAGAAAAGCCGGGGAGGGGACTGATCAGAAGTTAACTGAAACTATCCCGGAATGGGACAATATATTTTCCAGAGGCAAGTCTGTGAACGGTCCTGCGCGCACCCTTTCCGAAAATGAACGGAAGATGCTTGACAAGTTTGGAGTGCTTTCCATTCTTGCCATTCCGGTATTTTTTCAAAATGAGTTCTGGGGATTTATAAGTTTTGATGACTGTCACTCGGAAAGAACCTTCTCGGATTCCGATGTGAGTATTTTACAGTCAGGCAGCCTGCTTATTGCCGGCGCTATAGTGCGCGAACAGATAACCTGCGAACTGAAAACCGCGATGGAGGAAGCGCAGGCCGCCAACCGCGCCAAAAGCGAATTCCTTTCAAACATGAGTCACGAGATCCGCACGCCCATGAACGCGATTATCGGCATGACGAGTATCGGAGTATCATCGGATGAAATCACGCGTAAAGATTATGCCTTTGGTAAAATCCAGGAGGCTTCGACGCATCTGTTGGGAGTTATTAACGATGTCCTGGATATGTCTAAGATAGAGGCCGGAAAGTTTGAGTTAAACCCTGTGGAATTTGAATTTGAGAAAATGCTGCGTAAAGTATCTGATGTAATAATGTTCCGCGCCGATGAAAAAAAATTGAAATTCATGGTGCGCATAGACCGGAATATTCCCCATTCTCTTATCGCTGATGATCAGCGCATTGCCCAGGTTATCACAAACCTATTGAGCAACGCGGTGAAATTTACACCGGAGGGCGGCTCGGTAAACCTCAACGCCGGTTTTGTAAGATGGGAGGGTAATATTGTTACCCTGCGCTTTGAGGTGCGGGATTCCGGTATCGGTATCAGCGCCGAGCAGCAGGCCCGTTTGTTCAAATCCTTCCAGCAGGCGGAAAGCGGCACAACGCGCAAATTCGGCGGAACTGGGCTGGGTCTTGTTATTTCAAAACGCATTGTTGAAATGATGGGAGGGGAAATTCAGATAGAATCGGAGCTTGGCAAGGGCGCAACTTTCATTTTTACAATAAAAGCGGAATGCGGCAAAGGTGAATATTCATATCCGGCGGTTACAGGATTAAACCTTTCGAATCTCCGTGTGCTTGCGGTGGACGACGCGCCTGATACGCTTGAATTTTTTGAGGATGTTTCCCAAAGATTCAATTTCCGCTGCGATACGGCGGCGTCAGGTCAGGAAGCCCTTAAACTGGTATCCAGGAACGGCTTCTATGATATTTATTTTATAGACTGGAAAATGCCGGGTATGGACGGCCTGGAACTGGCCGGAAAACTCAGGGATTTGGACAGTAAAAATTCTGTAACCACTATGATTTCGGCAGGTGAATGGAGCAGCGTGGAAACCGAAGCCAGAGCAGCAGGTATTGAACACTTCATTTCCAAGCCTTTGTTTCCTTCGGCAATTATTGACTGTATAAGCGAATACCTGGGACTGGAAAATCTTAAAACCGGAGATAGCGATGTCATCACCGATGCTGACGTTTATGAGGGACGGCAAATACTTCTGGCGGAAGATATAGATATTAACCGCGAAATTGTAATGACAATGCTTGAACCTACCAGGCTTAAAATTGACTGCGCGGAAAACGGACGCGCCGCGCTAAAGATGTACTGCGATAAGCCGGATAAATACGACATGATCTTCATGGATGTTCAGATGCCTGAAATGGACGGCTACGAAGCCACGGAGCTGATCAGGAAATTTGAAAACGAAAATATGAAGACGCCTTCGGGAGAAGTCAAAAGAGTGCCCATAATCGCCATGACTGCCAATGTTTTCCGCGAAGACATAGAAAAGTGTCTTGCCGCGGGAATGGACAGCCATGTCGGTAAGCCCTTGACTCTGGAGGATGTGCTTGATACTTTACGGAAGTATCTTTAGAGAACAATACAATGTTTATAAAAATTAACCCGGCGGTATTTGAAAGGAAAAATGATCTTGTAATCTGTGTTGTTACAGCGGAAGGGATCAATAATTCTGTTGCTAATAACGAAATCACCAAATTTTTTAATGATGCCGTTGTTAAGCAAAAAGAGGCCTTAAAGGGTCAAACTGCAAAGAGTATTTATGACTTTGGGCAGTATCACGCCGCCATGCGGATTTTTGGCATTAACCCTTCAAAGTATCAAATTTCAATTGAGGCTTTGCTTAACCGCGTTTCAAAAAGCGGAGACCTTGCGGGTATAAGCCCTGTCGTAGATTTGGCAAATGCCGTGTCTTTAAAATACCTTTTACCGTTGGGTGTGCACGATATTGATTCATTGGCGGGTGATCTTGAAATACGTTTTTCAAACGGCGGCGATTTATTTGAGGATTCTGAAGACAGGTCTTTTAACGAAGGCGAAGAACTTGTATATGCTTCCGGAAATACTATTCGTACAAGAAAATGGATATGGCGTCAAATGCCTGTTGGTAAAATAAGCGAAAAAACAACAAATATTGTTTTTCCGATTGACGGGTTTTGTACGAACATTGAAACCTTGTTTGAGGCAAGGGACTTTCTGGCAGCCGGTTTAAAAAACTTTTTCGGCTGCAAAACCAGAGTAGGGGTACTATATAAAGATTCACCCGGTTTTAAAATATCAAATCTTTCTGATGAAGCTGTAAAAGCTGAAGAAATTAGTATAGCTAAAATAAAGGCGGCTTTTGAGCCTGGCGGAAATAGCAACGGAGGTTTCGATAATAACATTGACAAAAAAGAGGATGTTAATGAGGCCCCGTCTGTTTTTGTTTATTATCACAGCGATACGGAAACACCGGGAATTGTGTTTGTTTCTTGCATGGAAAAAAACAAGCTTGTAAACACGAAATCAGAAGCGCACAGGCTTATACAGCAAGGCGCGGTTAAAATCAACGGTAAACAAATTACAGATGTAAACACCATTGCTCCCTTAAATGACGGCGATATAGTGCAAATCGGGAAACGGTATACCTTAAAAGCAAAAAAAGGGTAGTTAGCCGATTCCTGTCGGGATTGCTTATTGCGCAAATATTTGTCCTGTGATATAATTCTTTGATGTCAAAAAACAGTACAAAAGAAAAACTTTTAAGACATATTCTTTTAACGTATTTGATACTTGGCATAATAGGCTCATCGGCCATTTCAGCGGGCGAGGCCTGCTACTTTGAATATTCAAGCGATGACGACATAAGTTCAGGCAGGTATTTTTCTTCAGCACGCCATACTATTGATTGGCTGGCCGGAGACGTACTTACAATAAGAAAAGCTCACGGTTATTCAAATTCCCAGTCGCGAAACGGATTGCTCCGTGTAATTACACTTGCCGGAACAATAGCCACGGCAATATATCTTGTGGGAGAGAATCTGAAAATATTGAAAAATGACAATATTCCAATAATAAAAAATCTTATTATTCTAAGACTCCGAATCTGACACCTTTCTTTTTAGCTTAATTACTTAATTCTTTTCTCAAAAAAAGCACAGTGAAGCTGTGAAAAAGAGGTGTCATCTATGAAAATTAAAATTAAACTGAGCATTATGATGATCGCCATTGTGGTGATCGTGGCGGGCGGCATTGCCGTAATTGAGCTGGCGCAGGCGTCCAACATAGCCATGAATCTTGCCAGACAGAAAACTGTGTATCTGGCGGGTGAAGAAGCACAGTACTGGGACGGTAAAATAAACGGCTATATACAGGTGTTACAAACGCTTTCGAATATTTTTAACTTTTATGAAAGTATATAGGAAAACAAATTGACACTGAAACACAGTACGACAAATACTTAAACGAAGCCAAAACTGCTATCAAAGACGCAAAGGAATACGAGTGTTCAGCTTACGATCCCGAGCTGAAAACAAACATGAAAATGACCATAGCTCCAATTCCTCTGGAGGCTTCTCCTACAACATGGGCTGTAATGATAGGTTCAACTGAATCATACATCATGAGAGAAGTCAACGTGATTACCAGATTTACCATTATCCTGACGTCGATAGCCATTGTGGTGACCGTTGTAATTGTTTACTTTGTCCTGAATAACACTACCAAACCTATTGTTAAGGTAGCGGACACGCTCAAGGACATCTCCGAGGGAGAAGGCGATTTAACGAAGACCATTACCGTTAATTCAAATGACGAGGTAGGCGACCTTGCCCAATATTTCAACAAAACACTGGATAAGATCAAAGCCCTGATTATAGTTATTAAAAAAGAGGCGTCCAGCCTCCAGGATATCGGAGACGACCTTGCCAGCAACATGACCGAGACCGCGTCGGCGATAAATGAAATAACCGCCAACGTAGAGTATCAAGGGCCGTGTGATTAACCAGAGCCGGAATGTATCCCAGGCGTCATCCGCCATTGAGCAAATGGTAGCCAATATCGCTTCAGTTACCAATACGCTGGTCAATAACTCCGGTAATGTTAAGACCCTAAAAGAAGCCTCCGAAGTGGGCCGCACCGGTTTATCCGAGGTGGCTCAGAACATTCAGGAAATAGCCCGTGAATCGGAGGGCCTATTGGAAATAAATTCTGTGATGGAGAACATCGCAAGCCAAACCAATCTGCTCTCGATGAATGCGGCGATAGAAGCGGCGCACGCGGGAGAAGCCGGCAAGGGCTTCGCCGTTGTCGCCGATGAAATACGCAAACTTGCGGAAAGTTCCAGTGAACAATCCAAGACCATCGGCAGTGTGTTAAAAAAGATAAAAGAGTCCATTGACAAGATAATCCGCTCCACCGATAACGTGCTTGCCAGGTTTGAGGCGATTGACTCAAGCGTTAAAACCGTTTCCGAGCAGGAAGAGAATATCCGCAAAGCGATGGAGGAGCAGGAGGAGGGAAGCAAACAGGTTTTATCGAGCGTCGGCGATTTGAGCGGTATTACCCAGCAGGTAAAAGGCGGTTCCGAGGAGATGCTTGAGGGCAGTAAGGAAGTGATGAAGGAAAGCCAAAATTTGGAGAAGGTTACGCAGGAGATAACCGGCGGCATGAACGAGATGGCTGCCGGGGCTAATCAGGTAAACGCAGCGGTAAACCAGGTCAACGAGATAAGCGTAAAAAACCGTGAAAGTATTGACAGCTTAATAACACAAGTCTCGCGCTTCAAAGCGGAATAAAACAATAATATAGCCTGCTTTCCTTCACAGGATAGCAGGCTACCGATAAAGACTCAAGTTTTTAAGGTCTTGTTATTCATTATCCTGTAAAGCGTCGTATCCTTGCTCTCCGGTGCGGACTTTAATGACGTTTTCGATGTTGGAAATGAATATCTTTCCGTCGCCGACTTTTCCTGTGTACAGTATCTTTTTAACCGTTTCTACCACGGTTTCAGGCGGTATTTTGCTTACGACAATGTCAATCTGTACTTTGGGAAGCAGCCGTATTTCTACCTGCGCGCCGCGGTACAACTCCGTATGACCTTTTTGCATTCCGTGGCCAAGGACGTTTGTAACCGTAAGGCCTGTTATGCCGATCTTGTCCAGACCGGTGTGAAGGAGCGCAAGTTTGTTTTGATTGGTGATGATGGTTATCTTTGTCATCTTTGCGCCGGGCTTAGAGGTATTTACAACATGAATTGCCTTTTCAACCGGAACCGCGGCATCCTTCTCGGACGAAGAACCCACACTGACAGGAGTAGCTATCATAAAATCGGCATAGCTGCTCTCTATGTTGTGTTCTGTGATATCCATACCGGCAATTTCTTCTGCCGGCGAAACACGCAGACCTATTGTTTTCTTGATTATCGTAAAGATGATGCCCATGGTTATACCTACCCAGGCCATTACCGCAACAACGCCGAGAGCCTGAATGCCAACCATAGTCCACCCGCCGCCATAGAACAATCCGCCGTCAAGTGCGAACAAACCGGTCAGAATTGTTCCCGCCGCGCCCGCGAGTCCGTGCACGCCGATTGCCCCGACAGGATCGTCAACCTTTATTACTTTGTCAATGAACTCAATACCGAATACAATCACGAATGACGCAATAATGCCGATGCAGAACGCTCCGAACGGCGATACGGCATCGCACCCGGCGGTAATTGCCACAAGGCCGGCCAGAGCGCCGTTCAGGGTCATGGACACATCAGGCTTTTTGTAGCGTATCCATGTGATGAACATTGTAAATACCGCTGCGGTAGCCGCCGCCAGGTTTGTCGTAACGAAAATGCTGCTTGCGGACACGATATCATCCTGGCTTGTCATAGCGACCGTAGAGCCGCCGTTAAAGCCGAACCAGCAGAACCAGAGAATGAAAACGCCGAGTGCGCCGAGCGTCAGGCTGTGCCCCGGTATCGCGTGCGATTCGCCTGACTCGGAATATTTGCCGATACGGGGGCCGACGATCTTCGCGCCGACCAGCGACGCTATGCCGCCGACCATGTGTACGGCGGTCGAGCCCGCGAAGTCATGGAAACCGAGCTGCGCAAGCCAGCCGCCGCCCCAAATCCAGTGGCCGGAAACCGGATAAATCAAGGCGCTGATGATGAAACTGTAACAACAGTAAGCCGAGAACTTTGTTCTTTCAGCCATCGCTCCGGATACAATTGTCGCCGCTGTCGCACAAAACACCGTCTGAAAGATCAGGAAGGCCATCGTGGGAAAGGTGCTGTCGTAATTCCCCCTGACCATAAAATCCAGCCCTCCGATAAACGGCCCGCTTCCCGCGAACATGATCCCAAACCCGATTAGCCAGAAGGTTGGGGTGCCTATGCAGAAATCCATCAAGTTTTTCATGACGATATTCCCGGCATTTTTTGCCCGCGTAAAACCTGTTTCTACCATAGCGAAGCCCGCTTGCATAAAGAAGACAAGGGCTGCGGCTACAAGTACCCAAATTGTGTCAACTGACGAAAACATAAAACCCTCCTAAAAAAATAAGGCGTGTGTTCCAATTATCAGAACACACGCCTTTGTGTGAAATAAATTACACTTCCCGGAAGGAAGTCTGAAACGGCTACGCCGTTTTGCTTTACACTACGCTGTACAGTATCTCGGCGTAAGTCGGGAACGGCCAGTGTTTTCTTGCCACAAGCGTTTCAAGCTCGTCAACCACCAGCCTCAATTCCGCCATGGCGGTAAAAATCTTGTCCCGGTAGAAAGTTGCGTGAGTAGTAATATCCATCTCTTCCTTCGATTCCAGTATGGTGTTTTCCAGCACTGACAATTTTTTAAGAAGAGAAGAGGACAGTTTCGCGATACTGCCAAGCAAATGTTCTTCCACCGATACGTCATAGTCGCCGCAGGCTTTTTTTCGCTGCAAAAGCTTGGCTAAATCTTCCTGGTAACTTAAGCAGGCGGGAATTATCTCTCCCTTCACCATGTCCACAATTGTAAGCGCTTCTATGTGAACGATTTTGCAGTAGGTTTCCATAAGTATTTCATAGCGCGAGTGAAGCTCTACCTCGGTTAAAACGTTGTGTTTTGCAAACAGATCGATGCTCTTTTTGGTAATGAGCGTGGGAAGCGATTCTACGGCGCTCCTATAATTTGACAGGCCGCGTTTTTTTGCCTCTTGAACCCACTCATCGGAGTAGTTGTTGCCGTTGAAGATGATTCGCTTATGTTCGTGAACAGTACTCTTTACAAGCGCCGCCACATCAGCGTTAAAATCCTTCGACTTCTCCAGTTTATCCGCAAACTCTTTCAAAACATCGGCGACAACCGTGTTCAATATGCAGTTCGGGTCGGCAATTGAGAAAGAAGAACCCACCATCCGGAACTCGAACTTGTTGCCGGTGAAGGCGAAAGGCGATGTCCGGTTGCGGTCGGTTGTGTCTTTTGGGAAATGAGGCAGCGCCGTAACCCCGATTTGCATCTGGAGCTTTTCTTTGCCCTTGTAATTCGTTCCTGAATCAATCGCCTCAAGAACATCTGTCAATTCCTCGCCAAGGAATATGGAGATGATAGCCGGAGGCGCTTCGTTAGCGCCGAGCCTGTGATCATTGGCGGCGCTGGCGGTTGATACCCTGAGCAAGTCCTGGTATACATCAACGGCCTTAATTACCGCGGCCAGGAATATCAGGAACTGGGCGTTCTCGTGCGGTGTCTCGCCCGGCTTAAGCAGGTTTATTCCGGTATCTGTACAGATGGACCAGTTATTGTGCTTTCCACTCCCGTTGACTCCGGCAAACGGCTTCTCGTGCAAAAGGCACGCAAGGCCGTGACGGTCGGCTATGCTTTTCATCAGTTCCATTGTCAGTTGGTTGTGGTCGGTCGCGATATTCGTTGTTGAGAAGATCGGAGCAAGCTCGTGCTGAGCCGGAGCTACCTCGTTGTGTCTGGTCTTGGCGTTGACGCCGAGTTTCCAAAGCTCTTCATCAAGCTCCTTCATAAAGGCGGACACGCGCGGTTTGAGGCTGCCGAAATAATGATCCTCAAGCTCCTGCCCCTTGGGGGGCCGGCTGCCAAATAAAGTCCTGCCTGTATAGATCAGATCAGGGCGCTGCAGAAACATATTCTTGTCGATAAGGAAATATTCCTGCTCAGGCCCTACCGTCGTAAGGACGCGCTTGGCTGTCGTGTCGCCGAAAAGCTTGAGTACGCGCAGCGCCTGCTTGCTGATTGCTTCCATCGAACGAAGCAGCGGTGTCTTTTTATCGAGCGCCTCGCCTGAGTATGAGCAAAAGGCGGTGGGGATGCAAAGCGTCCCGTCCTTGATAAAGGCATACGAGGTTGTGTCCCAAACGGTATAGCCCCTCGCTTCAAATGTGGCGCGTAGTCCTCCGGATGGGAAACTGGATGCGTCCGGCTCTCCCCTTACAAGACCTTCCCCCGAGAATTCCATGATGACAGTTCCATCGCCTAAGGGGGAAATAAAGCTATCGTGTTTTTCCGCGGTAATGCCGGTCATCGGCTGGAACCAGTGGGTAAAATGAGTCGCGCCTTTCTCTACCGCCCAGTCCTTCATGGCGTTCGCGACCACATTGGCAACGTCAAGTTCCAAATGTGTGCCCTGCGTCATCGTCTTTTTTAACGCGTTGTAAACATCCTTTGGAAGGCGGTTTTTCATTACATCGTCATTGAATACCAGACTTCCAAACAATTCCGGAATATTACTCATAATAGTACCTCCAAAACAGAATCCCTTATCATAAACAAAAAAGGCGCTCACCGGTATGGCGGGAAGCCAGTTACCGATAAACGCCATTGTTTATCCAGAAAACCTTACAAAAAAACAAAATTCTTGTCAAGCTCTGGACATATTTAATTTTTGGCTATTTTGACTGCCTTAACCGGATATGCACCTCGCGGAGCTGATGTTCGGTAACCTCGCAGGGGGCTCCCATGAGCAGATCCTGACCGCTTGAGTTCATGGGGAAGGCAACTACTTCGCGGATGTTTTCCTCTTCCGCAAGCAGCATTACGATCCGGTCAATTCCGGGGGCCATGCCGGCATGGGGCGGCGCGCCGTAGTGGAAGGCGTTGTATAAAGCCGGAAATTTTTTCTCAACATCGTCCTGGGTGTATCCCGCCAGAGCGAAAGCCTTAACCATCACTTCGGGCAGATGGTTGCGGACCGCGCCGGAAGAGAGTTCCACGCCGTTGCATACAATGTCATACTGCCAGGCCAGAATCTCCAGGGGGGCCTTTGCTTCAAGAGCCTCCAGACCGCCTTGAGGCATGGAGAACGGGTTGTGGGTAAATTCAACAACGCCAGATTCTTCATTGATGCCGTACATGGGAAAGTCCACGATAAAGCAAAACTCGAATTTATCCCTGTTTATAAGATTCAACTGGTTGCCCAGCGCCGTGCGAATTTGTCCGGCAAGGTTGTTTACACGGTCGGGCGCGTCGGCGATGAAAAACAAGGTGTCGTTTGCTTTAAGGCGAAGGTCTTTTTTGAGCGCGTCCTGTTTTTCCGTAGAAAGGAATTTAACGATAGGCCCTTTTAGGCTTGAGTCTTCCATAACGGAAATGTAGCCAAGGCCTTTCATGCCGATTTCTGTGGCGAAGACAAGCATTTTTTCAAAGAAGGATTTTGACTGCAAAGCCGCGCCGGGCGCTACAATTCCTCTGACAGGGATGTTTTTAAAGGGCTGGAATTCCACGTCCGCGAAAAAGCCTGTCAGGTCGGCAATAACAAGGGGGTTGCGGAGATCGGGTTTGTCAGTTCCGTATTTGAGCATCGCTTCGGCGTAGGGGATCTTTATGAAAGGCGCGGGGCTTACTTTTTTATTCGAGAAGGTCGTAAAAACGCCGTGCATTACCGTCTCCGCAACGTGGAAAACATCTTCCTGCCCGGCGAAGGCCATTTCAAAATCAAGCTGGTAAAACTCTCCGGGGGAACGATCGGCGCGTGCGTCCTCATCGCGGAAGCAGGGGGCTATCTGAAAATAGCGGTCAAAGCCTGAAACCATGAGGAGCTGTTTGAAAATCTGCGGAGCCTGCGGCAGAGCGTAAAATTTACCGCGGTGCTTGCGGCTGGGAACAAGGTAATCCCGCGCGCCTTCAGGCGAGGATGATGTTAATATCGGCGTCTGTAGCTCCGTAAATCCGAGTTCTTCCATTTTTGCGCGCAAGAAACTGATTACTTTTGAACGCAGGATAATGTTTTTTTTCACATCGGGGTTTCTTAAATCCAGAAAGCGGTAACACAGGCGGACCTCTTCCCTGGTGTTTTTGGATTCGTTTATTTCAAACGGCAAAGCGCGGGACGCCTTGCTCTGAATAACAAGCTTCTCGGCGTGGACTTCAACGGTTCCGGTTTCAATCTTAGGATTGACGGTTTCCGCGTCCCGTTTTTTTACCGGGCCAGTTACGGTGATAACGCTTTCCTTGCCCGCTTTTAACTCGTTGTGCAGAACTATCTGAGTAACGCCGTACTGATCCCGGAGGTCAAGAAAGGTTACGCCGCCGTGGTCGCGGATGGTATCAACCCAGCCGGACAGCGTAACGGTTTGGCCTGTATGTTCATCCCGCAGTTCCCCGCAAGTATGTGTCCGGTATTGGTTCATGTATTAACCTCTTTAAGCAGATCTGTTAATGTCTTTTTTATTATTTCGGGATTACCTTTTCCACCCAGTTTTTTCATAACCTGCCCCATTAAAAAGGCGAACACTTTTTCCTTGCCTGCGCGGTAATCCGCGACCGAGTCCTGATTTTCAGCAATAACCGCTTTTACCGCGTCGATGACCGCGTTGTCATCGTTGATCATCGTCAACCCTTTTTCGGCGATATAGCTTTCGGGATCGACATTTCGCGTGAATATCGCTTCAATGGTTTCTTTATAAGCGTTTCGGTTAATTCTTCCGTCCGTAACAAGGGCAATGAGCGCCGAAAGTTTATTCGCGTCTATAAGCAAATCTTCAGGCAGAACATTGGCGTTGTTCATCAGCCGCATGATTTCTCCGGTTAAAAGGTGCGCCGCTTCAACGGGCTGTCCGCTTTTCTTCGCGATGGTCTCGAACAGATCGCAGATATTTTTATGAACGGTAAGAACCGCGGCCTCGGATTCGGGTATTTTGAAATCACGGCAGTAGCGCTCACGTTTTTGATACGCCAGTTCCGGCAAGTTTTTTTTGACGCTTGCAAGCCACGCGTCGTCAATATCAATCGGCAAGAGGTCAGGCTCGGGAAAGTAACGGTAATCCTGCGCGTTTTCTTTAGAACGCATACTGTAAGACTCAAGTTTTTCATCGTCCCAGCGGCGCGTTTCCTGAACAACCTGCCCGCCGTCTTCCAGTATTTCGATCTGGCGCGTTGTTTCGTATTCAATGGCGCGCGCAATCGCTTTGAACGAGTTCATGTTCTTTGTCTCGGTACGCGTTCCCAATTCAGCGCCCTCAAGGCGCACGGAGAGATTAACGTCGGCGCGTATGGAACCTTCCTGCATTTTGCAGTCGCAAACGTCAAGGTACAAAAGCGTTTCGCGCAGTTTCTCCAGATAGGCGATTACCTCTGCGGCGCTGCGGAAGTCAGGCTGCGAGACAATTTCCAACAGCGGCACTCCGCAGCGGTTGAAGTCCATAAACGTACCAGCGCCCTTTGCGTCGTGTACAAGCTTTCCCGCGTCTTCTTCCATGTGTATTTCGCGTATGTTGATTGTTTTTTTCTTGCCGTCAACTTCAATATCAAGATGACCGTCCCGGCAGATAGGAGCGTATAGTTGTGATACTTGATAGGCTTTCGGCAAATCGGGATAAAAATAATTTTTGCGATCAAACTTACAGTGTTTGGTAATGTTAAAATCAAGCGCGATGCCAAGCCGCAGGGCATATTCCACCACCGAACGGTTGAGTTTCGGCAATACGCCCGGCATTCCCGCGCAGACAGGGCAGACATGGGTGTTAGGCTCGCCGCCGTAGGCGGTTGTACAGCCGCAGAATATCTTTGATTTTGTTGACAGTTCGGCGTGAACCTCAAGGCCGATGACGGTTTCCCACTTCATGCTTTTGCGCCCTCAGGTTTTTTTAAATGGTAATCGGTACGGGCTTGATAAACCAGCGCCGCGCCGATGAGCCTGCTTTCTGAAAAAGCGTCCCCGATAAGCTGAAAGCCGATGGGCAAACCCGCCGAATCAAACCCGCAGGGGAGCGCCGCCGAGGGAAGTCCTGCAAGATTGATCGACACGGTGTAAATATCCCCCATGTACATTTTTATGGGATCGCCTATGTTATCGCCGATCTTGTACGCGGTGGTAGGAGCGACAGGAGAAAGTATCATGTCATATTTAGTGAACAGCCGCGTGTAAGCGTCTTTAATAAGAGCGCGTACTTGCAGGGCTTTTTTGTAATACGCGTCATAGTACCCCGATGAAAGCACGAACGAGCCTAGCATGATCCTTCTTTTTACTTCCAGCCCAAAGCCCTCGTTGCGTGAAAGGCGGTACACCTCGGAAAGGGATTGGGCGTTTGCGCTGCGGTAACCGTATTTCAAACCGTCATAACGCGAAAGGTTTGAAGACGCCTCGGCGCAGGCGATGATGTAGTAGGCGGGGATCATATAATCCATAAGCGGCATTTCAAATTCTTCGATGATCGCGCCAGACGCCTCAAATTCTTTAGCGACAGCCAGAACGGCGTTTTTTACTTCATCGTCAATGCCGCCGGAATAATAATTGCGGGGAAGCCCAATCTTTACGCTTTTAAGTCCGGAAGGAGCTTCGCCGAATTCAAAAGGCTTTTCTATAACGCAGGTACTGTCGCGTGTATCCGGCCCGGAAATTATCGACAGCAAAGCGGCGCAATCTTCAATGTTCTGCCCGACAGGGCCTATCTGGTCGAGAGACGACGCGTAAGCGATAAGCCCGTACCGCGACACGGAACCGTAGGTCGGCTTAATGCCTGTAGCGCCGCAGAAGGCGCAGGGCTGGCGTATACTGCCGCCCGTGTCGGAACCAAGCGCGATGGGTATTTCGCCCGCAGCCACAGCCGCGACGCTGCCGCCGGATGAACCGCCGGCGACGCGCGCGACATCCCAGGGATTATGCACCGGCCCGGACGCGCCGGTCTCACTGGAGCCGCCCATAGCGTACTCGTCCATGTTGGTTTTCCCGACAAGAACCATGCCGGCTTTTTCCAGCTTTTCGATAACGGCGGCGTTGAACACGGGCGTGTACCCCTTGAGCATTTTAGACGCGCAAGTGGTTTCGATTCCCTCGGTGGAAATGACATCCTTAACGGCGATTGGCACGCCCGCAAGCGGCGAGAGCGCCTCGCCCTTATCAAGATGCGATTGAATTTCTTTCGCGCGAGCTAGAGCTTTCTCTTTTGCTACTGTTATGAAGGCGTTATAGCGGCTGTCGTTTTCTTCGATTGCGTCAATATACGCGCCTGTCAATTCAACCACGCTGAGCTTTTTTGCTTTAATGAGGGCGGACAATTCAAGAGCACTTTCTTTAAACACAGCCATCACCTTTTCTCCACTTGTTCACAGATAGATCCAAGTTTCCGAAGTCGATAACTAAATCGAATGAATTCATCACGCAGAGGCGCAGAGGGCTATAAGTAATAAGAAAGCCAGATACCTCCCTCAAGTTTATTTTCATTATGGAAATAAGAAAAAACATATAGGCTAAGAACCGAAGGTAGACGTAAAATTTGGTAGTAACGCTTTGTTCTTCGCGCCTTTGCGAGCTTTGCGTGAGGATAATTGGAATAAATATTTTATAAATATTTTGTTGTTCCAAAGTACTTCTACCTTTCCTATTCAACTGTTTTAGGGGCGATGATGTTTTGATCATTACGCACCGGCGCGTTTTTTAGTATCAATTCACGATCAAACGAGGGAATCACTATGTCATCCCGAAAATCATTTACATTGTCAAAGGGATGGCCGCGCTCAACCACACCGTTAGTATCTAGTTCGCCGAGCCGCGCCATGTAATCAAGAATTTCCTGCAAATCTTTGGCCAATTTGGTTTTTTCGTCGGCCGAAAACGTAAGGCAGGATAGATCCTCCAGGTATGCGAGCAGTTTGTCGTCTATTTGCATGATTCCTCGCTCAGAACAGGACGCGCGGCTACGCCGTTTTGTATCAAATAATCCTTCAGCTCGCGAACCGGGAAATTTCGTTCCAGGCGCGGCGAGTACAGCATACTGCTGATTATGGCCGCCTGCGCTTCTGTGGCGGTGAAAAGATCTTTTAAGTGTTCGGGCTTTCCGGCACCGCCAGAAGCGATGAGCGGAACGGACACGGCGGCTTCTGCAAGTTTCATTAGTTCGATATCGTAGCCGGAGAGGGTTCCGTCACGATCGATGCTGTTCACGCATATTTCTCCTGCGCCGAGTTCCTGGCCGCGCTTTACCCACTCTATGGCGTCCATGCCGGTTGCCAGCCGCGCCCCGTCTATGTATACCTCGAAGCCGCTTGGAGTGAGCCCTGTGCGCTTTACCTGGGTTGAAAGCACGATACATTGAGCGCCAAAGGCCTTAGATCCCTCGGTAATAATTTGCGGGTTTCTGACAGCCATCGAATCAACGCTGATCTTTTCCGCTCCTGCCTTTAGCGCCTCGTACATGTCCTGTAAACTTTTTATGCCGCCGCCGACTGTGAAGGGGATGAACAAACGGCGCGCAACTTTTTTTACAGTTTCGATATCAATTCCGCGCTTTTCCGCGCTCGCCGTAATATCATAAAAAATCAGTTCGTCAATTTGCTCGTTGTACATTGTTTCCGCCAGTTCCTCGGCGGGGGCGACGTTTATGTTGTCCTGAAACTGCACCGCTTTTGTTACCGTGCCGTTAATAATGTCAAAGCAGGCTATAAGTCTTTTTGTCAGCATGAATCAGCCCCCTTTACCGAGGCCAAGAAAGCCGCCAAGAACAGCAAGCCCCGCTTTGCCGCTTTTTTCAACGTGAAACTGGGTTGCGAAAATATTGTCCCTGTGAACAGCCGCCGCGAACTCGCCGTTGTAATCAGCCGTTCCCCACAGATCTTCCTTGTTCTCAGGTTTTGCGTGAAAGGAGTTTACAAAATAAAAATAGCCTTCTTTCGCGCTGTTAATGGGACTTTCCGTAAAGTTAACCTTGTTCCAGCCCATCTGCGGAACCCTGACCTTTGAGGCGTCGAATTTAATAACCTTGCCTTTTAGCCATCCAAGGCAGTCAGCGTCATCTTCTTCGCTGTGCTGAAAAAGAATCTGCAGTCCAACGCAGATACCAAGGAAAAAAATTTTTTTCTTGAAGACCGCGTCTTCCAATGCCGCAATTATATTCAACTCGCGCAAGGATTCCATAGTCGCCCCCGCGCTGCCTACTCCCGGCAGTAAAATATGAGTCGCGTCCGCAAGCTCGTTTCCCTGACGGGCGAATGCCGCATTGTACCCAAGACTGGTGATTGCGTGCATCACGCTTGGAGCGTTCCCGGCTTTGTAATCAATTACTTTAATCATCGTTAAAACCCAGACCTCAATTTTATCCTTTACTCCCATTCTACCGTAGCGGGGGGCTTTGATGTAATATCGTAAACAACACGGCTCGCAGACGGTATCTCCGCGGTTATCCTTGAGGAAATGCGGCTTAAGAGCTTGTGCGGCAGCGGGGCGTATTCACAGGTCATAAAGTCGTCCGTCTTTACGGCCCTGACGGCGATTACGAAATCGTAAGTCCTGTCGTCTCCTTTAACGCCCACGGAGCGTGTGCCTGTCAATACGCAAAAATACTGATCCGGCCTGCTTTTAAGGCTATCAAGCTCTTCGCGGAGAATCGCGTCTGCCTTTCGCAGAGTTTCCAGCTTTTCCTCCGTGGCTTCGCCGGAGACGCGGATTGCGAGCCCCGGTCCCGGAAACGGCTGGCGGTTTACAATCGAAGGGGGAAGCTTCAGTTTTTTGCCGAGGACGCGCACCTCGTCCTTAAAAAGCCCCGACAGAGGTTCAAGGATTCCGGTAAACTTAAGCTTTTCCGGAAGCCCTCCTACGTTGTGATGGCTTTTAATAACCGCGCCGTATTTGCCCCCGGATTCAACGACATCCGGGTATATAGTCCCCTGCGCCAAAAAGGGAATATCGCCTAACTTCGCGGATTCTTCTTCGAACACGCGGATAAACTCTTCGCCAATGATCTTGCGCTTTTTCTCAGGCTCCGTAACGCCTTTCAATTTGGCGAGGAAACGCTTTTGCGCGTTGACGCGTATAAAGCGGAGGTTTCGCTTTGAAAAAGCGCTTTCTATTTCATCACCCTCGTTTAAGCGCATGAAGCCGTGATCAACAAAAATGCAGGTGAGCTGTCCGGGTATTGCCAGAGATAAAAGGCTCGCGCAAACGGATGAATCGACCCCGCCTGACAAAGCGAGCAGCGCCTTTTTATCGCCAACTTTTTTTCGTATAAGATCTATCTGCGTTTCTATGTAATCGTCGAGTTTATAATCGCCTGAGGCTTTGCAAACATCGTATAAAAACTTGCGGAGAATTTCGTGCCCGCCTTCGGTGTGCTTGGTCTCAGGGTGGAACTGCACGGCGTAGATTTTTTTCGCGCTGTTCTCGCAGGCGGCGATGCAGGCGGCGGTTTTTGCCGTAGCGCGGAAACCTTCAGGCAGCCGCGCCGCGGCATCTCTGTGGCTCATAAGGGCGGTAAAAGGTTCCTTGCCGAATAATTTTGACGCGCTTCCAACCGGTGTTACTTTGACTCGTCCGTATTCACCGGAATCGCCGGGTGCGACCTTGCCGCCGAGTGTTTGGCAAATCAGGTGCAAGCCGTAGCAGATACCGAGGACAGGAATACCCAGTGAAAAAATTTTGGGATCGCTCTTGGGCGAGTCGCTTGAGTAAACACTTTTAGGCCCGCCTGTCAGGATGATGCCAATAGGGTTTAGCTTCTTGATCTCGGCAGCCGGTGTACTGCCCGGTATAATTTCCGAGTATACGGACAAGTTCCTGACCGAGCTGGCGATAAGCTCTTTATACTGCCCGCCAAAATCCAGCACTAATACCAGTTCGCTCATATCTCCACTGTCCCCTCGAAAACTTTTATGCAATCGCCGGTCATGTACACTGCCTCGTCCGTGTAACGGATGGTTAAATCCCCGCCGGGCAGTTGTACCTTGATGTCCGTGTCCTTGTCGCAGTACCCGTTAAGCATCGCGGACACAGCCGAAGCGCAGGCGGCGGTGCCGCTGGCCTGCGTTTCACCGGAGCCGCGTTCCCATAAGCGTACTTTTATGCGATTCCTGTCCACAACTTTGACAAATTCCGCGTTCACGCGGTCGGGAAACATAGCGTTGTTTTCAAACAGGGGACCTATCTCGCTCAAATCAAGGTCGTCTAGATTATCGCGGAACACTACGGCGTGGGGGTTTCCCATTGAGACGCAGGTAATCTCATACTCATCGCCGCCGATATTTACTTTTCTTGCTATCACGCTTTCTCCCGTTAAATTGACCGGGATTTTTTCGGGGCGCAATTCGGCGCGTCCCATATTAACCTTGACGGATGATACCATTTCGTTCCGCGTGGAGAGACTAAGTTCTTTCACGCCGCTCTTTGTCTCAATCCGCATATCGCGCTTTTTAACGATTCCATCGTCGTAAAGAATTTTCGCGACGCAGCGGATCGCATTCCCGCTTATGCTGCTCTCGCTGCCGTCAAGGTTGAACATACGCATTTTCGCGTCGGCAACGTTCGACCGCAGTATCAGTACAACGCCGTCGCCGCCCACACCGGTATGTCTGTCGGAAAGGAACACCGACAGAGATTCGGGCGAATTTATTTCCATGTTGAAGCAGTTAAAGTAAATGTAATCGTTGCCGCAAGTGTGCATTTTTGTAAAAGCGAGTTTTGCACGTTCTTTCCTGAGTTGGTTGATGTCAACCAGCTCTGTATTGATCTCGCTGTACCCTGAAAGGAGGCCGTCCGCCAGCGCGTTTGCGGTATCGACCGACGTAAGGCAGGGAACGCCAAGCATACAGGCGCGCCTGCGTATCTTCACACTGTCGTTGGCCGGATCTCTACCTTTCTCTGAGGTGGAGATGATATAGCTGATCTTGCCGCTTCCAAGCAGCGTCGCCGTGTTATTGTCTTTGTTATCGCTGATTTTATCTGTGGCTTGAACATCGAAACCTTTTTCCGTAAGGTAACGCGCCGTCCCCCGCGTTGCGTACAGGGAAAATCCCGCCCGCACAAATTTATCCGCTACATCAATGATCTCTGCCTTGTCGCTGTCTTTGACGGTAATCAGAACGCCGCCGTGCTTCTTCATCTTGTATCCCGCGGCGACAAGCCCTTTGTAAAGCGCTTCCTCAATGTTTTTCCCGATGCCTAAAACTTCTCCGGTAGATTTCATTTCAGGCCCTAAATGCGTATCCACACCGGCCAGCTTTTCAAAAGAAAAAACGGGAACTTTGACCGCGGTATACGGCGGGATTTTTGCTATGCCGGATTTGTATCCCAAAGAAGAAAGCGTTTCCCCGATACTGACCTTTGTGGCAAGCTCGCACATGGGAATACCCGTAACCTTGCTGATATAGGGAACTGTGCGGGATGCCCTTGGATTGACTTCTATAACGTAAATATCGTTTTCGTACAGAACATATTGAATGTTGACAAGGCCCTTAACATTCAAAGCCATGCAGAGTGCTTTCGTAACGGCAAAAATCTTTTCGGCCAGAGCGTCGTCAATGTTCAGGGCGGGATATACGGCAATGCTGTCTCCGGAATGTACTCCGGTGCGCTCAACATGTTCCATTATGCCGGGAATAAGCACGTCTCCCTTTCCGCTTTGTAAAGGGTCGAAGTCGCAGATGGCGTCCACCTCAATTTCCAGGCCTTCAAGATACTTGTCGATTAGGACGGGGTTTTCCTGTTTTGAACGCAGGATGATCTCCATATATTCGCGTATGTCATCCTGAGAGAACGCGATGATCATGTTCTGTCCGCCGAGTACGTATGAGGGACGCATAAGCACCGGATAGCCGAGTTTTTCGGCAGCAGCCAGCGCCTCCGCCTCGGTCATAACGCCGAATCCCTTGGGGCGTTTTATTTTAAGGCGCTCAAGGAGCGCGTCAAATCTTTCCCTGTCCTCGCAAATGTCTATACTGTCCGCCGAAGTACCGATTATGTTGACGCCGCGCTCGTACAGTTTTTTTGTCAGTTTTATTGCCGTACCGCCTCCAAACGCGACAATTACCCCGATAGGCTTTTCGATTTCAATAATGCTCATCACGTCGTCTATGCAAAGCGGTTCAAAGTACAGCCTGTCTGCGGTGTCGAAGTCGGTTGATACCGTTTCAGGGTTATTGTTAATTACGATGACTTCGTATCCCAGGCTTTTAAGCGTCCACACGCAATGCACGCAGGCGTAGTCAAACTCAATGCCCTGGCCAATGCGTATCGGCCCCGATCCCAGCACGACAATCCTCTGTTTTCCGCTTTTCCCGATAAACGGCAGGGCCTCGTTTTCCGTCCCGTTTTTAATGGAGTAGAAGTACGGCGTCCTTGCCTCAAATTCGCCGCCGCAGGTATCGACCATTTTGTAGATAAGGGAGTGGGGAACGGGGAATGGAGATGATACAGGCATGACGCTTTTTAGTTTACCAAAAATACCGCATGGGCCGCAATCCCCCCGGATTCCATAGCTCATTGCATCATCAGGAATTACAATAGCTAGAATCAATTTTAAAAAACTGGAGAACGAATTTGTGAGCAACGGCAATTCCATGGCATTTACTATGAAGCTTAACGGTTCATTGATCACCTGGATTGTACAACACGTAAAGGGCGATGACGTAGAGTTCGGTAAATTTTACAAAGCGCAAAATAAGGCTTAGGCCCCATACGCTTTTAACTCGTCTTCTCTTAATGAAATATCAGTATATGAATTTAACAGCAAGTACAATAATCGCGGGTTTTCACCTGACTGTATCCTTAAAACCGCTTCTTTTTGTATGGTTTTCAATGTCCGCGTATTTTCATCTTTTTCCTGGTTTATTATGTTGGAAAGTATTTTATCGATTAATCCCTGATCCGTTCCGTCAATAACAAAACGAATGCCATATTCAAAGACATCCCTGTCATCGATCTTTTCCTGATCGAATTTTCCTTCCAATGCCAGTAAACCTTCCCTTCTGGCTTTTTCGGAAAATTCCATGGCGCGTTTGACAATTTCAAAGTACTTCTTCACAAATTCATCACGGTTCATCCTACTGTTTCTCCTTACGCGATCGGGCCGACAATTTCACCTGTTTGTTCCAAATGGTGAATTACTTGTGCTATTCTTTCCTGGCTTTCTTTAACATCCAATATTCGAAGCGGCCCCATTAGTTCCATATCTTCTTTTAGCATTTTAGCCGCCCTTGGGGACATATTGCGAAAAACTTTTTCCTGTACGATTTCTTTTTCGCCTTTCACTGCCCTTGCCAAATCCAGCGGATTAACCTCCCTTATCACTCTTTGAAGGCTCCCGTCATCCAACGCTAAAATCATCTCAAATTTCACCGGGTAAAAAACATTCAGTGAATAAGGCGCGTTTTCTGAAACAATTTTAGCAAGAACCCATGATTCTCCTTCCAACTTGAGCTTGTTTAAGGCATTGCAGTATTTATTTGCGTTTGATTCAGCATAGTACCCATAATGATCACCTTCCGATTTGTCAAACAGGCTTACGGCGATGTTGTCTATTTCATCTTTATGCCCATATACTGTAATGACTATGTCTTTTCCTCTACTCATAATTTTCCTCTGTTATAGAAATCCGACTTTACAAGAGCAAGTGTAAAGTATTATAGGCTATATTGCATTTTTGATTAAGGTGAAACACAGTCTACGCTAACCGGTTCGGTTTGTGTAAGTATTCCACGATCAATACCATCAACGATAAAATCACTTGTACGCGTTTGCCATCCCGGACCAGTCTCACGAAGCTTTTTTGCTTTTGATAACGGTATCCGTATAGATATACTAACTTTTGGATCTTTTGCTTTTGGACGCCCCTTACGATTTATATATTCCTTGAATGACGCAAAACCGCGGCCAATCCGCTTACCCTCAAAAGGTAGTTCATCAAACTCAGGCGCTGCATCAAGCTGAGATTGTATTTTAGTTTTGTTTTTTACGCTATATTCCCGCATTTCCTTGCTTGTCATGTTAGCTATCTTTTTCATAATGCTTCCTCCAAAGTTTTTTGTGAACCTTAAAAATTGTAATAAGGTGCAATTTATCATCTCGCGGTGTAAAACACAAACAGAGTCGATTACCATTAACCAATCCAAAAGCAAGGAACCGTTCTTCTCCTGCAATATTAGGTTTTGGGTCAATCTCTATAACCACATTGGGATCTGATAAAATCTCGTCTGCTAATGGTACAAAATCAAGTCCACGTTCATTTAAATTCAATTCCCGCTTTTTTGGATCCCATGAATATTTTTCGTTCACCTCATTAGCCATATTGTAATTGTAGGTCAAAAACAATTCAATGTCAATAAATACACCAGATAGCTAAATACGGCGTCTAAGGAGTCTAATCAGGATGAATACCGCCCGGAGGCGATATTGACAAGCCCGTGCAAGAACCAGCGGTCTACCCTGGTCGTCCGGTAAAGCTCATCCACGCTGACGCCGCGTTTTATGGCTTCGTACAGCACAAAGAGGCGCTCGTCGGTTACGGTATGAAGAAGCGCGCCTATCTCTTCGTTTGTTTTTGCCGCCAGGCGGGGCAGGTCAAGGCTGTTAAGGCCTATTTCCGCGCCGCGTACGGCTTTTAAAAGCGCTTCCTCAAAGGTGTCCGCAAGCGCCATGACCTCGCCTGTCGCTTTCATCTGCGTGCCCAGCTCTTTATTGGCGTATACGAATTTATCAAAAGGCCATTTAGGGAATTTCACAGCCACATAGTCAATCGTAGGCTCGAACGCCGCGAAGGTATTGCCCGTAACGGCGTTTATTATTTCGTCAAGGGTATAGCCGACTGCGATTTTCGTCGCGACTTTGGCGATGGGGTAGCCTGTTGCTTTGCTGGCGAGCGCCGAAGAACGCGAAACGCGCGGGTTTACTTCGATGACCGCGTATTCAAAGCTGTCGGGGTTCAGGGCGAACTGGACGTTACAGCCGCCTTCAACGCCCAGGGCGCGGATAATATTCAAGGCGGCCAGGCGGAGCATTTGGTACTCTTTGTCCGCCAGCGTAACGGCGGGCGCGATTACGATGCTGTCGCCTGTATGTATGCCCACCGGGTCAAAATTTTCCATTGAGCAGACGGTAATCACGTTTCCGTTGCGGTCGCGCATAACTTCGTATTCTATTTCTTTCCACCCGGCGACGGATCTCTCCACCAAGATTTGGTTTATAGGCGAAATGGCCAGCCCGTTCGCGGCAATTTCACGAAGGGTGTTTTCATCCGCCGCGATGCCGCCGCCAGAGCCTCCCAGCGTAAAGGCGGGTCGCACTATTACCGGATAACCTATCTCAAGGGCGAATTTGAGCGCCGTATCAACGTCGTTCGCGATTTCCGAGGGGATCACCGGCTGGCCTATGCTCTGCATGGTCTCCTTGAAAATGCGCCTGTCTTCAGCTTTGTCAATCGTTTCAGGGGAAGAACCCAAAAGGCGCACGTTCATTTTTTCAAGGTAGCCGTCGCGGGCAAGCTGCATACACAGCGTAAGCCCCGTCTGCCCGCCGAGGCCCGAAAGTATACTGTCGGGACGTTCTTTTTCGATAATCCGTTCGACTGTTGTAAGCGTCAGAGGCTCGATGTAAATTCTGTCGGCGATGTTTTTGTCGGTCATAATGGTCGCCGGATTGGAGTTGACCAGGACAATTTCTATCCCGTCCTCGCGCAGCATACGGCAAGCCTGCGTTCCCGCGTAGTCAAATTCTGCCGCCTGGCCGATTACAATCGGGCCGGAGCCTATGACCATGATTTTCTTTATAGTTTTATCCAGCGGCATAGGCTTTCATCCTTTCCGTGTCTTTGGAAATATCCACAAACAAAAACACGTCATCATTGATCGCGTGATAATAGGTGAACATCTGTTCTTTTGTAACAAAATCACGGTATACATTTGACAGGCAGCTTTTCTTGCCCATGGCAAAAGCCTTCAGGCTTTCATGAAAATATCCGCGCCATGCCCAGTTTCTGTTTTTATATTCACGGAATATAACATCTTCCAAGTGCCGCTCAATATTATTGGAAAGCTGAACGCCTTGCCTGCTGCACAGATAAACACGTTTCACTTCCGGCAATTCATTTAAAAGCGTTACAAGATACGCGTCGCTGCTGATTTTTTCAGAATCGAAAGGGTTTTCAAGCAGGAAACGCTCAACCTGGACGTCCAGTGAATTTCTCACGTTCTCCGCGAAAATTGCCTTGTTTTGTATCGCTTTATATTCGGTTTCGATTAACGCGGAAAATACAGAAGAATTAATAACTACATCGCGCATTGACGGTTGAGGGACAGCGATTAAAAATCCCTGATAAAATCTTCCCTTTGAGGAGATACAAATATCAAGCTGCCGCTCCGTCTCCACGCCTTCATACAGCACTTCGATGCCTACGGAGTCGGCAAAAGTGGCAAGAGTCCTTAAATACTCACGGTAATGATAAGACCTTTCGCTTTTGTGAATGTAATCAATATTGATTTTAATAATGTCCGGCTGAAGTTTTGCCAAACGGTCAATGTTACTGGCGCTTTTTCCGTAATCGTCAAGCGCAATGCGGCAGCCGATTTTTTTGTAGTGGACTATTGCGCGGATATATTCTTCGTTAGCGTTAAACTCTTCTTCCGTAATTTCTATAACAAGTTTTTCAGGAGCAATGCTGAATTCTTCTAACAGTTGCAAAGTAAGCATTTCTTCAGGGTTTGTTGCATACGGCAGAAGCCACGCCAATCTTATATTGATAAACAAATATTCATCCCGTTTTTCTTCCGCGTATTTCTTGAAGGCATATCTCTTTACTATTCTGTCCACTCTGAGCGCTTCTTCATGCGAAGTATTGGGGTCGGTAAAAAAAGGGCCTAACGATTGAACTGTTCCGTTGTCGGTCACATACCGCCCCAAAACTTCATAGGCGTATACCTCTTTGGTATCGGCGGAAAGAATTGGCTGAAAGTGAGCGATAATTTTGTCTGATGGTATATTTGCGTTACGCATTATCCTTCATCCTTTCCATGAAGCGGTCAAACAGAAAACCCGTATCCAGCGGCCCGCCGCGCGCTTCGGGGTGAAACTGCACCGAGAACGAATACCCGTAATCCAGCCCCTCGCAAGTACCGTCGTTTACGTTTACAAAAGAACTCTTGTCCGTCACAACGGCGTATCCGTGGTTTTGGCTGGTGATGAACACACGCCCGGTTGATAATTCCTTAACCGGCTGATTGGCGCCGCGGTGGCCGAATTTGAGCTTACGCGTTGAATAGCCGTTTGCCAGCGCCAAAAGTTGATGCCCAAGGCAAATACCGAAAATCAGCGCGTTGTTTTTCTGGAGAGCGCGGAGAGTTTCGATGATACAATCGTTGGCGCTCTCGGCCGGGTCTCCAGGGCCGTTGGTGAGCATGATCCCGTCCGGCTTCATTTGCAGCATTTCTTCTGCTTTCGTGTCATGCGGAAAAGACCACACCTCGCAGCCCCGTGCCGCCAGCGCCTCCGCTATTCCGCGCTTTGCGCCGAAGTCCATCAACGCGACCCGCTTTACCGCCGGCTGACCCTTAGGCAGTGTTTTCGTAACAGAGCGCGAAGAAACGGCAGAAACGGCGTTCAGGATTGTATATTCCTTCGCTTCAGCAATGTCATCCGGCGTAGGAGGCCTTGAGGTGATTTTACCGTTCATCACGCCGTTTTGCCGGATGATCCTTGTAAGCGCTCTTGTATCGATCCCGTACAAGCCGATAATGCCCCGCTCTTTTAAGAAGGCGTGAAGATAGCCCTCGCTTCTGAAATTGGAGGGGTTTTGACACGGATGCTTTACTATATAGGCTTTTGTCCCGACTCCGGCGCTTTCAAAATCGGCGGGGATAATGCCGTAATTTCCAATCAGGGGAAAGGTCTGTAAAACGATCTGCCCGTAATAGCTTGGATCGGTCAGGGTTTCCAGGTAACCTGTCATGCCGGTCGCAAAAACAACTTCTCCGGTAACTTCCCCCTGAGCGCCGAAGGAATTACCTTCCATTACCGTGCCATTCTGTAAAACCAAATATGCCTTCATATCTTATCGAGACATTTTCCACTAAACCGCTATCTTCCGCAAGGGTTGTAGCTATGGTATGATAAGTAAGGAGTAACCATGAAAAGCGCAACGAAGAAGAAGATAGTTTTAGCCTATTCCGGCGGACTTGATACAACTGTGATCATCCCCTGGCTTAAAGAGCAGCAGGCTTGCGACATCGCCGCGGTCTGCGTGGATCTGGGCCAGGAGGCCGACTGGAAGACCATTAAACAGCGGGCTTTGGACACCGGGGCTCTTTCCTGTACCGTGGTAGACGCAAAAAAAGAATACGTTAAAGACTATGTGTGGCCTGCACTTAAGGCCAACGCACTTTATGAAGACAAGTATCTCCTGGGAACTTCTACCGCCCGTCCCTTAATCGCCAAGGTATTGGTCGAGCGCGCCCGGAAAGAAAAGGCCAACGCTATAGCCCACGGAGCTACCGGCAAGGGTAACGATCAGGTTCGCTTTGATCTTGGGATCATGGCCCTTGCGCCGGAGATGGAAATTATCGCTCCCTGGCGGACATGGAACATCAAAAGCCGGGAAGAAGAAATCCGCTATCTGGAAGAACGGAAGATACCTGTGCCTATGAAAAAAGAGGATTCCTATTCCAGGGACGACAACCTTTGGCACATTTCCCATGAAGGACTGGAACTGGAAGACCCCGCCAAAGAGCCTGAGTTCGGCCGAATGCTCAAAATCACAACGCCGCCTGAAAAAGCCCCCGACAAACCTGCTTATGTGGAAATAGGTTTTGAAAAGGGCGTCCCTGTTTCGATGGACGGCAAAAAGATGGATGGGGTAAAACTCATTCTTACCCTTAATAAGCTGGGGGGAGAACACGGCGTAGGTATAGTTGATATCGTTGAAAACCGTGTGGTGGGGATGAAGAGCAGGGGAGTCTACGAAACGCCCGGCGGTACAATTCTTTACTATGCGCATCAGGAGCTGGAACATCTCTGTCTTGACCGGCAGACTTACTCGTTCAAACAAACAGCTTCGCAAAAGCTGGCGGAGCTGATCTACGGCGGCCTCTGGTTTACCCCTTTGCGGGAAGCCCTTTCCGCCTTTGTTGACGCTACCCAGGAAACCGTTACAGGCTCGGTGAAGCTTAAACTTTTCAAAGGCTCTGTCAGTTCCGCGGGCGCTTCTTCGCCCTATTCGCTTTACAACGCTTCCATCGCAAGTTTTACCACCGGCGAGCTGTACAACCACGCGGACGCCAAGGGCTTTATCCGGCTTTACGGCCTTCCCACGCTGGTACGCGCATTGATGCAGAACAATAACCCTAAAGGCGGAAAACTGCTGAAGAAAGCCAAAGGCCTCTTCAGATGATTAGAAGTATGGAACAATTTTTTTTCAGATATTGGAATTTTTTTACCACGAACCAACACGAACCAGCACGAACCAATAAGAAGATGACGAACCACAAGTTCGTATGGTTAGTGTGGTTTGTGGTTGGATTTTTAATATTTAGTAGCCTATGAGCGATAACTCCAATCAAGTGCTGTGGGCGGGGCGGCTGGAAGAAAAGCCGGAAGCTGAAGCCTTTGCGTTCCAGGCCTCCATCGCCGTTGACCGGCGGCTGGTTCAGGAAGATATTGCCGGAAGCCGGGCACACGCGGCAATGCTCGCGAAGCAGGGGATCATACCAAGCGAAACAGCTCAGGCCCTGGACAGGGAACTTGAGCGAATCGCCGGGGAAGTTTCAAGCGGCGTATTGGCAATCGACAGCAACGTTGAAGACATCCACTCTTTCATAGAAGGGATACTTACCGAACGGCTGGGCGACGCGGGACGCACGGTTCACGCCGGAAGGAGCCGGAACGATCAGGTGGCTTTGGACTTCCGGCTGTACTTAAAAAAAGCAATTCCCGGTCTTCGCGCGGAATTGTCCGAAACGATTAACGCCCTATTGGGTAAGGCTGAGGCCCACGCGGAAACGCTTATGCCGGGCTATACCCATTTGCAACGGGCGCAGCCTGTTACCCTGGGTTATCACCTTACCGCGTGGTGCTGCGCCCTGGACAGGGACAGGGGCCGCCTGGCTGACGCTTTGGAAAGGCTCGACGAATGCCCCCTTGGTTCAGGCGCTCTGGCCTGTTCCACCTTGCCTTTGGATCGGGAGGCGACAGCCGGGGCTTTGGGCTTTAAGCGGCCAACCCTTAACGCGATGGATTCCGTTGCCGATCGTGACTTTGCGCTGGAAATCGCCTCCGCTCTCTCGATAGTTATGATTCATCTTTCCCGCTTTTGTGAGGACATAGTGCTATGGGCCACCGAGGAATTTAAGTTCATCGATCTTGCCGAGTCTTACAGCACCGGCTCTTCGATTATGCCTCAGAAAAAAAACCCCGACTTTGCGGAACTTATACGCGGCAAAGCCGGCAGAACCGCAGGAAATATGGTAAGCTTATTGATGACGCTGAAGGGGCTCCCCTATGCTTACGATAAGGATATGCAGGAGGACAAAGAAGCCCTTTTTGACACCATCGACACGGCAGCCGCGTCCCTGCGGATTTTCAGGGGCATGATTGCTTCCGCGGTGTTCAACGCGGAGCGTATGAAAGCCGCCTGCGCCGGAGGCTTTCTGGAAGCCACCGACGCCGCCGAGTACCTTGTCCGCAAGGGCATGCCATTCCGCAAAGCCCACGAGACGGCGGCCCTTCTTGTGCGGGACTGTATTGCCGCGGGTCTTATTTCCATCGGCGAGCTGCCTTTGGAAAAGCTGAAAGAAAAATCGGCGTTATTTGAAGAAAACATTTATGCGGAACTGAAGCCGGAGGCCTGTGTTAAAAAGCGCAAGACTTCCGGAGGCCCGGCGCCTGAAGAATTAAGGCGGCAGATAAGGGAACTCCGCCAGAGACAGTAATAGAGTTGTTCGGGAACCAACAGGGTTCCCGAACAAGTCCAATTAATAATGGGGGAAATGATGAGTGAAAACAATTCTTCAAGAAACGGCCTTATAATAGCCGTGGCTATTGTAATGGCAATCGCCTCTTTCTTCACTATTAGCTATATTAAAAAAACCGGAACTCTTTTATATGCAACTTCAGATTCAAATTCAGAAGAAAACATCAGTTTTCAGCCCCAGATCGCGAACGACGGTACGATAGAGATAAGGGAAAAAATGTTTGCTGCGCAGGTCAGTGATGTCTATCTGAACGCCGAAGACTATCTGGGAAAGACCATAAAACTTGAAGGGCTTTTTAAGAGCGAACAATACTATGGGAAGGACGAACCGTACTGTTTTGTTATCCGCTACGGCCCGGGAGGCTGTTGCGGCCTGGACGCAAATGTAGGGTTTGAAGTCGCGTGGGCTAAAGAAAACGCGAAGCCGTATCCCGTTGCGGATTCATGGGTTGAAGCTACAGGCGTGTTAAGAACCTACGAAGAAGACGGTTATGCCAATTATTTGTACCTCGATCTGTCTTCTCTTAACGTGTTAAGCAAGCGGGGCGCTGAAACGGTAAAACAATAGGCTCTGTGCTTATTTAGGATCGCTTAGCTCTCGTTTCCAGTTATCTATGTGGCGCTTTATCGCCGAAAAACTTTTCTCGCTCATGGCGTGTTCCATTTTACACGCGTCGTTCACTGCGGTTTTTTTATCCACGCCCAGAAAAATCAGCCAGTCGGAAATCGCGATATGCCGTTCATACATCGTTTCCGCAATTTTCCGGCCCTTTCCGGTCAGTGTTATATAGCCGGCTTCATCAATTTCAATGTACTTATTCATACGCAGGTTTTTCATGGCAACGCTGACGCTTGGCTTTGAGTATTCAAGCTCATTGACAATATCAATCGATCGGACGGGGCTGCCTTTCAGGCTTAAAACATGAATTGTTTCCAAATACATTTCCGTCGATTCATGTACGCTCAAAACTAACTCCAGCAGTATTATTTGTGGAAAAAAAATGCCCCCCAAAGGGGGCATAAAGCGGGAAACGGGAGTCGGACCCGCGACATCGACCTTGGCAAGGTCGCGCTCTACCACTGAGCTATTCCCGCAAGGTTAAAAATCGGCATCCCTGCCAATTTTTAACTGGGGAGTTTTTGCAAAGCAAAAACTCCAGTCGAACATAACTTACACCACCATCCATGGTAGTTAAAGCTACCTTGAGCCGCGCAAGGATCGAACTTGCGACCCGCAGATTAAGAGTCTGCTGCTCTACCAGCTGAGCTAGCGGCCCATTCTCCGGCGCCTCGGCCCGGAAGGACCAACCGTGCGTTTACTTTACTTTAAACCCTGAGGCTTGTCAAGCTCACGACTTAGGGCTCGGCTGCCTGTCGGTTCGTCTGCGTCCGGCCTGACTCGAACAGGCTACCTACGGATTCGAAGTCCGTTACTCTATCCAGGTGAGCTACGAACGCTTCCGGGTGGATGACGGGGTTTGCCTTCCATTCGGCAACTTCCTGTTGCCTCATTCCAGGCCGGGGTTTTTGCTAAACCGGCATCCATGCCGGTTTACCGATTCTAGCCTACGCATTCGCTTGGCTCGAACCGGTCGCAAAAACCCTTCGAACCCCGTAAAGCCTTTCTGTAAAGATATCGTAAAATGTTTTTTACCACCCTTTCAAACATTTTACTTCCGGGTGGATGACGGGGTTTGAACCCGCGACGACCAGATCCACAATCTGGGACTCTACCGCTGAGCTACATCCACCATTAGTGAAAACCTGTTTACCAGATAATTATCATTCTGTCAATGTATCATATTCCCGGGATAAAAGCGCTTGCCCTGACGCGAAGGGCACGAAAGCTTGCTCATCTGAATAATCAGGATATATAATCTATCAGTTAGGATTGGTGAGAATGATAGAGAAAATAAAAGAACTGGCGCTGCAATACGAACCGGAAATTGTAGGCCACAGGAGGATTATCCACCAAAACCCCGAACTTGCCTTTAAAGAAGAGACAACCTGCGCCTATGTTAAAAAGATACTTGAGGGCCTTTCTATTGAAACAAAGCTGATAGGAACCGGCGTTGTCGGATACCTAAAAGGGAAAAATTCCGGTAAAACCATTGCCTTAAGGGCGGATATGGACGCATTGCCCATGCAAGAGAAAACGGGGCTTGAATATGCTTCCAAAAATGACGGTGTCATGCACGCTTGCGGTCACGATATGCATACAGCTATGCTTTTGGGGGCGGCTCAGGTCTTAAACAGTCTCAAGGATGAGCTTGAGGGGGGTATACGATTTGTATTCCAGCCGGCAGAGGAAAGCAACCCCGACTGTGGCGCTATAAAAATGCTGGAAGGAGGCGCGTTGCGCGGTTGTGACGGCATTATTGGTATGCATGTCTGGCCTGCTCTCGAAACCGGTATTATTGCCACGAAAACCGGCCCTATTATGAGCGCTTCTGATAGAATTTATATTAAAGTAAAAGGAAAAACCGCTCATGGTTCGGCGCCGGACGAAGGAGTCGATGCCTGTGTTGCGGCTGCTTATGTCATTACGGCTTTGCAAAGCATCGTTTCAAGGCAGGTTTCACCTTTGGATTCAAGCGTGATTACCATTGGGACAATTCACGGCGGTCTTAGATATAACGTTATACCGGATCTCATAGTGCTGGAAGGGACTGTCAGGAGCGCAACTCCGGCGGTACGTGATAAAGTAGCGCGGTTAATTGAGCGGACAGTCAAGGGTATATGCGATGCCACGGGCGCGGGATACGATTTCGAGTATCACAGAGGGTATGATCCGACCGTGAACGAACCTGTTCAGACAAAAAAAGTTATTGCCTCTATAGAAAAATATATCGGTAGAGATAATGTTATCATCGCTGAAAAGCAAACCATGGGAGGCGAGGATTTCTCTTTTTATTCAAAAGTTGCGGCCACCACATATTTATGGCTTGGCTGCCGGCCCAAGGGTATGCCCGTGAATAATTTTCCGCCGATACATAATGTTGGCTTTAACCCGGACGAAGGTTGTATTACGACAGGCGTCGGCGCGATGGTCTGCGCCGCGGTGGATTTGCTGAATACTTAACAATTCGAAGTCCGGTATTTTTTTTGTGTTGCAATGAGGATTGCAATAAGGAGGTTTTATGGAAGCAGGTAAAAAATCAGGGTTCTTTAAGTTTCTGGATTGGGTAGAACGGGTTGGAAACAAACTGCCGTCCCCATTTATGCTCTTCTTAATGCTGGCGCTGTTCGTTATGGTATTGTCGGTTATTCTTTCCCAGCTCGGAGTTAACGTTAACTATATGACAAGGGTTGACGGAAAGCTCGTTGAAGCGAATGTGAAAATAACGAACCTGTTAAGCGGCAACATGATAAAGAGCGTGATAACAGGATTTGTGCCGACATACGTTGGGTTTGCGCCGTTGGGACTTGTTATAGTCATGATGATGGGTATCGGCCTTATTGAAGAGACAGGGCTAATATCGGCCATCATGAGAAAGACGCTTTTAAACGCGCCCGGTTTTATTGTCGTTGCCGCGCTGGCATTTGTTGGAATAAACGCCAATATAGCGTCGGATGCAGGCATGATTTTTTCCGCCGCCATAGGCGGGGCGCTGTTTAAGGCTTTGGGACGGAATCCTAAACAGGGTATTATAATCGGATTTGCCGCTGCCTCAGGCGGGTTTACCGCTAACGTTTTACTTGCGGGGACTGACGCGTTGCTGGCGGGAATCAGCCAGACTGTGGTTGCCTCCGCCGGAATCAACTTCACTACCTCCCCCGCCATGAACTGGTACTTCATGTTTGCGGCAACGTTTGTTTTGACGGCGGTAACTGTGTTTGTGTCCGAAAAGATTACAACAAAAGCAATGGCCGGAGATGTGATTGAGACGGATAAAGACGCCATTAATCAGCACATGCTGACCCCGGAGGAACATAAGGGGCTTAGGAAGGCAGCTATCGCGGCTATTATTTACATTGCAATTCTGCTCGTTTGCCTCATTCCCACAAACGGGTTTCTTAGGGGCCCGAATGGCACTATCGTAACTTCGCCGTTTATGAGCGGCATCGTTTTTATACTTTTTGCTTTCTTTGCCAGCACCGGTATCGCTTACGGTATAGGCGCCGGGGTTATCAAAAAAGAAGGCGATATACCAAAACTTATGCAGAAATCCATGCTTAACGCGGCTCCATTCCTGGTTGTTGCCCTTGCGGCTTCCTTGTTTATTGATCTGTTTAACAAGAGCGGCCTTGCCACCGTTATTGCCGTGAACGGCGCTAACTTTCTTGGTTCCCTGAATCTTGGATTTATTCCTTTGTGCATCGGTTTCATTTTGCTTGCAACTTTTGTTAATCTGTTTACCATAAGCGGTTCGGCCAAATGGCTTATCCTGGCGCCGATTTTTATCCCCATGTTTGCCATGTTAGGTTTGTCCCCCGCACTTACACAAACTGCCTATCGTATCGGGGATTCCGCTACAAACATCATCTCCCCGCTGTCGCCCTACATCCCTGTTGTTATAGGCATTTTTGACCAGTACAAGAAAAAGGAAGATCCGCCGGCCGGTTTTGGCACGGTTATTTCTTACGCCTTGCCATACTCCATAGCATATTTGATTGCGCTTACGCTTCTTCTATGCGTTTGGATTCTCTTGTCAATTCCTGTGGGTCCTGGCGCGCCGCTTGCCTTGTGACAGGTTAAAAAAGGCGTCAGATGGGCGGAGAACAGCTTAAAAGGTTTTTGACTGATACAAGAAGGGACTTCCATAAATACGCGGAAAGCGGGTGGCGGGAATTTCGAACCACGTCCAAAATCGCCGATTATCTTCATGAAATCGGCTTTGAGGTAAAACTTGGCAAAGAAATTATCAACCCTGCTTCCGCTATGGGCCGTCCTGATGACGCCAAAATAAAATCCGAGATAGAACGAGCGCTTGAGCAGGGAGCCAACCGGCATTGGATTGACAGAATGTGCGGCTTTACCGGTGTTGTCGGAGTGCTTGAAACCGGCAGAAAAGGCTCTGTAACCGCCTTTCGCTTCGATATTGACTCTAATGATATCTCCGAGGCACAGGAAGAAAAGCACAGACCATTTGCCCAAAAATTTGGTTCGGTAAATCCCTTAATGGCTCATACCTGCGGGCATGATGGTCACGCGGCCATCGGACTCGCCCTTGCCAGGGTGTTAGTCGACAACAAAGAGAGTTTGTGCGGGGTTATAAAGCTGGTATTTCAACCGGCAGAAGAGGGCCTTCGCGGAGGCAAAGCCATTGCGGACAGCGGTATTCTGGATGATGTTAACTTTTTGTTTGGCGGCCATATTGGATTTTCGGTGCCGACCGGACATATTTACACATCCTGCACCGGAATGCTTGCCTCCACCAAGCTGGATGTAAGGCTCGCCGGCAAGAGCGCTCACGCGGGAGCGGCTCCCAATGAAGGACACAACGCGCTCCTGGCGGCGGCAAGCATGACCGTCCTTCTAAGCGGTATAACCCCGCACAAAGACGGCGCTACCAGGCTCAACGTGGGCGTGTTAAACGCCGGGGTGGGACGCAATGTTATCGCCCCTTCCGCCTATATGCAGATAGAGACCAGAGGCTGGAGCAGCCGTCTTAATGAGTACGTTTATGACAATGCCCTAAGGATTATTGAAAACGTTGCGAATATTTATGAAGTAACCTATAAGATAGAGTTAGTCGGATCAGCCGACGGAAGCGAAAGCGACGGTGAAGCCGCCGCCATTGTAGCTGAATGTGCTGCGGAAATAAACGGCGTTCATAAGATCACTGTCCACGATGAGCCTGCCAACCTTGGCGGCAGTGAGGATTTTACATGGATGCTTAAAAAGGTTCAGGAACACGGCGGAAAAGGTACCTATGCAATGCTGGGAGCCGACATTGCGGCGCCTCACCATAACGAGTATTTTGATTTTGATGAAGACGTTCTGCCGATAGGCGTTGATTTGTACTATAGGATTGCATTAAAATCCGCTTCCATAGCTAAATAAAATAATATGTACGCCGGTATTGCATCTCTATTTTCTTAATTCTGTTTTTTTAAATTCCGATAAGTAAAGAGGATACTTCTCAAGCTTTCTATTTTGGAAAGCAGCTTTAAGGAGAAACGGGATGAAAGAAGGCCGGAATTATAACCGTTGCGTATCGGTGTTAAGCGGAGAAATTGAAATATTAAGGGAAATTTCCGCCGTTCAGAACAAGGTCAGACAGGCAGTGATAAAAAGGGAATGGGCGGACTTTGATGCACACGACAAGGAACTCAGCCGTCTGGGCGGGGAATTTGAGCGCCTTGAAAATGAGCGGGCATCACTTTTTCCGGCAGAGACGCCTTTTTATGCCGCTATTTTGGAACTTCCCATAGAAGAGCGCGTTGAATTATCGCGCCTTTACAGGGAACTAAAAATGGAAACCCTGAAAATGCGCGCCTTAAACGAGACCTTCCTGGTTTATCTTAACGAGGCAAAAAACCTGGCGGCCGCCTATTTAGAAGCGGTCTGTCCGGCCAGAGGCGGAAAACTTTATACGCGCAAGGGTCGCAAGGTTTCCCAGGATCTACGAAGCATAGTATTCAATAAACGTTATTAAACCGTTATTAAGGAGCGGAAAATGACCTCTACTTTCATGGGAATTGAAATCGGAAAACGGGCGGTTGACGCCCACCAGCAGGCTTTGAACGTAACCGGACATAATCTTTCAAATATCAACACAAAGGGATATTCCCGCCAAAGAATAGAAATGACGGCTTATGATCCGATTTACCTGCCGGGGCTTAACCGCGAAGAAACCCCCGGCCAAATAGGGCAGGGTACGGATATTGGCAGAATAACCCGTCTTAGGGATGAACTCCTTGACAGGCGTATCGTTGCCCAGTCCGGAGGAGAGGGTTACTGGAAGGCCAGAGACCCGTATATCCGAGAAATGGAGATGATCTACCTGGAGCCGGGGGATAAATCCATCAGAAGCAAAATGGATGAGTTTTGGAACGGCTGGCAGGAACTTTCAATTTACCCCGCCGATACCGCGCCGCGCCTTTCGCTTTTGGAACGTGGCAAAACCCTTATCGACGGTATTCATGAGCGTTATTTCGCCTTTAAAGCCCTTCAGGAAAGGGCGGACGAAGACATACGCATGACGGTCAGTCAGATTAACGATCTTTCCGGTCAGATTGCGGAACTTAACAACATCATACAGAAGGTTAAGGCTCAGGGAGATGAGCCCAACGATCTCTATGACAGGCGCGATCTTTTGGTAGACACTTTGGCTTCAAAGCTCAATATTACCGTAGACAAACGCGATCCGGATGAATTTATGGTTCATACCAACGGAACCGTCCTTGTCCAGGGCAGAATCGGCCGTCAGTTTGATCTTGTGCTGAATCCTGAAACCGGCTATTCAGACATAGTCTGGAGCGAAACCCGAAACAAACTGGAATTTCTCAATAACGATCATAACGGGAGCCTTGGCGCGCTTGTTGATCTTCGCGACTATACCATCAATACGGAAATCCAGACTCTGGACAATATGACCATGAATTTCGTCGGGCTTGTAAACGAGATCCACGAAAAAGCTTACGGCCTTAACGGGGAAACGGGCTTAAAATTTTTTAACGAGCATCCCTTTGTTACCAATGTGAACGGCAGTTACGACAGGGACGGGGACGGAGACGACGATTCCACTTATATTTTCAGGGTTTCAGGTACTAATATCCTTGAAAGCCGCGCCCAGGTCGGCCTTGAGGGGGTTATCACCCTTTCCGCTTTGGGCGGGGACAGGCGAATCCCGTATTATGCCACAGATACTGTGGCGGACATCATCACCAGAATTAACAACTCAGGCGCGGAAGTTACCGCCCGCCTAAACCGCGATGGTTACCTTACCATGAAGGCGACACCCTCGGAGGACTGGGAAAATCCCGATTTTGTGATCCGCCATATTGAAGATTCAGGCCGCTTTTTGGAAGGCTACGCCGGTTTATTGAGGGCTTCAGGCCCGGAAGGCGCTTATGACTGGGCAAGGCCGGATGCGGTAAGCGCTTTACGCGGCGGAACTACAAGCTGGGAAGTCGCGCCTATCGCGCACCCTTCCGGCTGGATTGAAATTAATACCGCGCTGCTTAGGGATCCCCTGTCGGTGGCCGCCGGTTTCGGCGAAAACGGGCGTCCGGCCAATCCAGGCAACGGAGAGGCGGCAATGGCTATCGCTTCCATCAGGAATTCCGAAGTGATGGTTGGGCAGTACAGAACCTTCGACGATTATTTCGCCGTGTCGGTAGGCCGGATCGGGTTGTTGGGAGAGCAGAGCCAGATAGCGCTTGAGACGCAGAACCTTATCATGAAGCAGCTCAACGAGCTGCGCCAATCCGTTTCAGGGGTAAATATGGACGAAGAGCTTTCAAACATGATTAAGTACCAGCACGGCTATAACGCCGCGGCAAGGTTTATCACCGTTGTCAATTCCATGCTGGATACAATTATCAACCGCATGGGCGTCTAATAAGGAGTAAGAAATGAGAAGGGTTTCAACAGATATGCCGAATACGGATATGCAGTATTACCTTAGAAGACAGGAAGATAATCTGCATAATCTTCAGACTCAGATAGCTACAGGAACCAAGCTGAATCAGCTTAGGAACGATCCCCTGGCGGCTGCCCACACGGTGCGCTATGAATCGTATCTGGCCAGGCTTGAACGTTTTGAGGCTAATACCCTTTACGCTGTGGATCACTTTAACCAGGTAGACATTTACCTCCAGCGGGCCGTAGATGTGATGCAACGGATAAGGGAACTCGCGGTTACCGGCGCAAACGGCGCCTTTACCAAAGATGATACCCGCGCAATGGGCATAGAGGTAAACGAGCTTCTTAAAGAGCTGGTTTCAATAGCCAACACGGTAGGGCCGGACGGCAAACAGCTCTTTGCTGGTGACAAGGCTTTTACCGAGCCATTTAGGGTAATCGAAGGCACGGTCGAGGGCGGAGGCGAAACGCTGGTGGTAAATGTAGAGTACCGCGGCGCAGGACCGGCAAGAAGGGCCGAAATAAGCGACGGTACTTATACGGAACTGGATATTGGGGGAGGGGAGGCATTCTGGGCGGAAAGGATGCAAATTTTTTCAGGGACGGACGCTTCCGCCTGGCGCGCATTGCAAGACGGCGCTTTTTATGTGGACGGTTACGAAGTAGCCGTAAGAGCCGGAGATACGCTTCCGGCGATAGTGGCAAAGATCAACGAATCAGGGGCCGCCGTTAAGGCGTCAATTGATCCTGATACAAGGGGCTTAATGCTTACAGGCACAACCGCCCATCTTATCAAAATGGAAGACAAGCAAGGCTCTAGTACGCTGGAAGAGCTGGGGGTAATACAGTTTAACAACGATCCTTCCGCGCCTAACTGGGCACCCGGAGCAAGAGTCGCCGGCGGATCTGTATTCGATATGGTGATAAGGCTTAGAGACGCGCTTTACAGGGCGGATCAGGCGTTTATCGGCGGTCTTGGAGTCGGTGGTATAGACAACGCGCTGCAAAACATGGAAGCCCGCCTTACCGAAATTGGAAGCCGCCAGGAAAGGGCTACTGTGACCTGGGCCAGGCTGAACCAGGAAATTCCGAATGTTACTTCGATGCTGGCAAGAGAGTCGTCGGTGAACATGATTGACGCGGCGACTGATTTGAGTATGATGGATCTCGCGCACAATGCGGCTCTGCAAACGGCGGCAAAGATATTGCCTACTACTTTGCTTGATTTTCTGAGATAAATGCACAGGAGTGAATTGTGAAGGTATTAACAAAAGTATACGGAATGATTGAGGTAAACGAGCAGCAGAAAATCACTTTTCCTTCCGGCCTTTTCGGTTTTGAATCTCTGAAAGACTATGTGCTTTTGGACGCCGAGCAGCAGCCTTTTTATTGGCTGCAATCTGTCGATGAAGAGAACACAGCTTTTATCCTTATTGATCCCTTTATTTTCCGGCCGGATTATGAAATGGATATTAACAACGAGGAACTTCTCCCAATAGGCATAACTGAAAGCGAAAAGGCCGTAATATTCTCTATCGTTACCATCCCTCCCAATAACGGCCCAATGACGGCAAACCTTCAGGGCCCGTTGGTTATTAACCGCGACAGCAGGCTCGGAATCCAGGCGGTGCTGACAGATTCCAGATGGAAGACAAAGCACGATATTATGGCGGAACTCGCTTCTTTTAAGCGGGAAGGGCGGTAGGTCATGCTGATACTGTCCCGAAAAACAAATGAAAAGATAATGATAGGGGACGATATTTCCGTTTCCATAATAGAAATCCGCGGAGATCAGGTGCGTATAGGGGTTGACGCTCCCAAGTCGGTAAAGGTTTTCAGGCAGGAAGTTTTTGACGCGATAAGAGCGGAAAACAAGGCCGCCGCCCAGTCCGCCCCAGTTCTTCCGGCTTTGTCAATAGACGCGAAAAGGGAACCGGTTTAAGGAGCTTTCCTGACATCCTGGTTTTCATCGAAGATCTTTTTAAAATCATCCGCTACAGAAGAGAGGACTTCGATAAGGAAGGGATCGAAATGAGTTTCCTTTTCTTCAATCATTTTTTGCATTGTTACATCATGATCAAAACCGGGCTTGTAGCTTCTTACCATTCTGAGGGCATCGTATACATCCGCTATGGTAACAATTCTCGCGGCCAGGGGTATCATTTCGCCTGAAAGCTGATATGGGTATCCTGAGCCGTCCCAGTGCTCATGATGGGAAAGGGCAATTTCCTTTGCCATAGGGTTTGGATAGGTGGAAAGGATAAAGGCGCCGTTTTTGGTGTGTTCTTTCATAATTGCCCATTCAAACTCCGAAAGCGGGCCGTCTTTGTTCAGAATATCATCCGGAGTGCCTATTTTTCCTACATCGTGCATTGAGGCAAGAAAGCCTATATTATCAATAAAGTCCGCGTCAATGCGGTTGTATTTGGGGTTTTTACTTTGGAAAAGCTCTTCTGAAAGTCTCTTTGAATAGTAATTGACCCTGATTATGTGGTTTCCTGTATCGTTATCCTTTAGTTTGGAAGCCTCAAGAAGGCTTAAAAAGGTATTTCTGGTCAGTCTTTTATTTTCCTCGGTTACATCGTCAAACATAACAAGGAATTCTGTGGGTTCCTTTTCCTCCAAATCCGCCGGAAAAATATACACTCGTATCTGAACGGAAACGATATTTCTGGATTTTATACGGACTTCCCCCTTCCAGAAATGACCGTTTTGCCCTTCCATGATTGTATCGTGTATCTTGCGGATCTCCTCAATGCCAAAAGGTCTGCCGAATACATCCACAAAATATTTGCCGGAAAGATCAACATACCCGGTAAAAAGATTTTTGCACGCGTCGTTGGCAAATAAAATTTTCATTTTATTATCAATGATGATAACGGGGAAAAAACTGTTTACATAGGGATTCGCGGATTTTGAGAAGTGGTGGCCGCTTTCCGGTTCTTCCTTTTCAGGCGCTTCTAATAACGCTTCATCTTCCAGATCGAGAACTTCGATAGGTTCCAAATCTTCGGCGTCTTGCGGCGCAGTAGATTCCGGGGTTTTTTCTGTAAAGAGTTTTCCGGTTTTCTCCAGTGCTTCTATCCGGGAATATAAACCAGATGCTTCTATCTTTGAGTATAAACCAGAATAATTTTTACTCGTTTCACTCATTTTTTTTAGAGTTTAACTCCGCGTCGCTTTTTCTTAAATAAACAGGAGCGCCGTTAATATCACTTGTCATATAAAGCTTACTGTTTTTTGCCATTTTTAGCAATTCAATTGCCCTTCCGGAATCGAATTTGTTATCAAAATTTATGTTTTTAATAAGATTGAAATCCTCCGAATGTGATTCTTCTAACCTGGAATAGAATAATTTAGCCCCCGATCCCGTTAAAAACACCGGTTCGTCAACGGAAGTCATGATCTTTGACATGATTTTTATAAGCTCACCGGGGGTCGCGTCAAAAAAGTCTGTAAGTCGCTTACCTCCCCGGTAAAAAGCGGCAAAAAAACTGCTTTTTTTGGCGTCAAGCACAGGGAAAACCAATCCCGGCCGCGTTGAATAAGGGTACGCCAGGCAATCCAGGGTGGGAACGGCAATCAATGGAATTCCCAGGGCAAGGGCAATACCTTTGGCCGTGGAAAACCCAATCCTAAGGCCGGTAAACGAGCCCGGCCCCTTCATGCAGGCAACCATGCTCAAATCGGAAGGCCGGATACCTGCCGATTTGCAGAGTTTGTCCGCACATTCCATTAGAGACTCTGAATGACCGTAAACCTCATTAATTTCTTCATGCAATACTTTAGTATCAGTTTCCAGGGCGACAGATAAAACATTGCTTGATGAATCGATGGCAATAATATTCATTTTTTGCCTGTAGAAATATGAAATTGCCGTCTTTCTGCATCCAGTATTTGAATATCGACCCTTAAAACACCGTCACGGATGAAATCGGGGATGCGTTCACACCATTCTATTATGGAAATTCCGTCTCCAAAGACGATTTCTTCCCCCCCAATTGCTGAAAAATCATCACTTCCGGTGAGCCGGTAAGCGTCAATGTGGTAAATTTTCACTGAATCGCCTTTTAAATTGCCTTCATATTCACAAACAATGGTGTAGCTGGGGCTGGTTACAGGTTCTTTTACGCCAAGTTCTGCGGCAATGCCCTTTGTAAGGCAGGTTTTTCCAGCTCCCAAAGGCCCCTGAAGGGCCACAATACTGCCTTTTTTAAGAAGCCAGGCTATTTTTCGGCCTAAAGAAAGCGTTTCTTCCGGATTTGAACATATAATTGAAGCTGGTAGAATCAGACTGCCTTCGATACTATTTTGGCAGTTTACCGTCTGAGTCAAGGGAGCCAATATATTTTTTAAGTTCCTTTTGAAGAGGCACTAAAGGATAATCCACACTCTGCTTAAACGAAAGGGCAATTTCTGTCTGACCAGTCGCATTGTTCTCAATTTGCCAATCAAGAGGGCATTCTATGGGTTTATTGACAAGCTCCAAAACGGCGACGCCGGAATAAAAACGCCTATAGTAAATAGGCATATCTTTTCTTGTCATGTCTTTTATTTCAATAATACGCATATGACCCTCTTGCTGTTAATTAATGATATATTCATTTTATGCCGTAAGTCAATCATCATTATAGCCAAAAACCAAAGTACTGATGTAGTTATGGGCTTTTTTGGGCACTTTCAGGAATTTGATGTTAATAATGTTTCCCGCGGATGAGCGGTTTGTTCTGATGACCTGGCCCAAAACACTTATTATATTGCCGTCTTCAAAATCAATGACAATTTTCAGGCAGGAACCTGTCTGAACAGGAGCAGATGATTTTAATGAACAGCCGCCGATAGATATGTCTTGAATTGTTCCGCTGTACTTTCTCTTATCAACGATAAGTTTGGCAGTCTTTTTTTTCCCTGTTCCGGTTTCTTCAATCCTGGCAAAGTAAAATTCACAGTCAATATCGGTTGATCTGCGCCTGGATTTCCTCTTGGCAAGGGGTTTCATTCTGCCTGAGTGGGAAATCTGCAGTCCCTGCTCGCCGCCGATATCCACAACATCATCGACAGTACCGTCATATGAATAACCATTGCTTGATTTGGTAAAAAACGAGATGGAAACGTTTGTTCCCTTTGCCATGCGTATCGGCGTACCAAGGGCGTTTGTGGGAGATTCAACAACTACGGTTTGACCCTTGGAACTGAGAACCTTTACGGGGTAGCTGTTTTTTCCGTTGACAAGAATAGCCGGAGTATTTTCCGAAAGGCGTACATTGGAAACGTCTTCGCCGCCGCTTGAACTTTCTATTAAATTTCGCAGGGAAAAAAGCCTGGCCAGGCGTTCCTGGGCCTCTTCATCGGCGCTTGAATTTTTTTCTATGCTTCTGAACGCGCGCTTAAAATGCTTGTCAAGAAGAGCGGGAGTTTTCATAACCCGTTCAGGATCGGTAACCGAGTTGATTCTGAAAACATAGTCCAAAAGCTCTGTCTGTTCCTTGTCAAGGCCGTAGGATGAGGCTATCTTGCGAAATGTAAAAGAGTTGTATTTTCTCGGCGCAGCGCCGGAGCCGGTGTTTTTACCTGTACCGGACGAGCCGCTTGTCCCGCGGCGTATAAAGTATATAAATAGTGAAAAGACAATAACCGCTCCGGCGGCAATAAGGAGTGGTCCCATCTCTATTGAACTATTATTCCTAAAATAAGTTTGAAGCAGGAATAGATTATTCAAAGGAAACGTTGATGCCGCAACCGGAGCCATTATCCTATACCTCTGATGTCTTTCATGGCAGAAAACAATTTTAACAGCCTTGGAGCAAGCTCATATTCCGCTATATCTCCGACTAAAACAGTATCCCGGTTTTCATAAGCTGAAGAAAGTTCTTTTAGGGTAGAATTGAACTCTTCAAGGAATGTTTTGGAGGGGAGCCCGTCTATGGTAAAAGTCTCAGAGGAAAACCCTTCCGATTTATATATGAACAGAATACGGAAAAGTTTTTCACTGATTCCCGAAAAGAGCTGGATGGTTTCGGCTGCCTTCTGATCTTTTCCTGTCTGCATATCCAGCGGGAGTTCTTCCAGTCTTTTGGCTATTAGTTCTATTTTGGCGGTGGAATTGTCGATTTCTTCCCTTGGAGAGGCTAATTCGCGCAGGCGTTCCTCAATCAGCATACAGAAATCGGATGCAGATAGACCCTCTCCCGATAAGGCCAGGCCGGCAAGATAGGAAACTTCGGGGATGTCGGATAATAAAAAGCGCGCGGCAGAGCTTTCCTCCCATTCGTCAACAATATTTTTTCGTTCATCAAAAGCGGCCTTGCTGAAAAGAATGCAAGTTTCATAAAGGTCTTCCAGAGCTTCCGCGGCCAGCTCCCGCCAGGGGCTTACGAAGACATCCAGTTTTTTGATGTCAGTAACATTAATGCCGAATGATTCGCCCAGAGCGTCCGTCGAGATATCCTTATCATCCACGCGAATCTTTTTTATCCGACTTCCGGATGGCGCTATCCACAGCTCGATGCCGGACATAACATCTCCAAGATTTTTTTCAGTGTCCAGGGTTATATCAGCCGGCTTTTCATTGATATAAATAAGCATTTTATCTGTTGTTGCTGTTCTGCTGCGAGAAACGGTCAAGGGAAGTTCCCATCTGTTCCATACGGTTATATGCCCCTTCCATCTGGCTGTATTGTTTTTTTAATTCCGCTTCCTTGGCCGCAAGCTGGCGATCAAGGGTTGCAATACGGCGGTTTTCCTGCTGTATTTTGAAATCCATGTTACTGGCTTTTAGGGCAAATATTCCGGTGCTTTCAACGTAGGGTTTTGCAAGAGCGTCTATTGAATAAGCAATTCCGGTATTAACAAGGAGATCTCCGGTTGTATCCGAACCGAAGAGCTGTTTTACGGCCGCAAGTTTTGTGGAAAGAGCCGCGTCCAGGATTTTCTCGTCAATTTCTAGATAACCGCGAAGCTTGGAAGGATCCGCTCCTCCCGTTCTCCTGATGTCTGTGCCTATGCCTATTTGCGCAAGAAGGCTCAAGGACTCATCCTCGGTGTTGGGGTAGGGGAGACTTACTATGCGCATCAAGCTGTTCCGTATCTGTGTCAGGGTAGAATCCCCGGAAAAAGTCCCGAGACGCTTTTTGTAAGTGTCTTTTTCGTCTTTGGTGAGGTAAGTAAGCTCATCAATGACTCTCTCGTCGTTTCTGGTAAGTATGTTGATCTCGGCCATAAGGCGGTTGTAATTGCCGACGAATGAAATTATGGCGTCTTTAGCCCCTTCAGTATCCATTTCAACCTGGAGCCTTACCGGACGGTCGGATGTTCCTTTTAAAGTGAGGGTAACGCCGGGGATCAGGTCGTCGATCTCATTTTTGGGGCGGTAAACCTCGATCCCTTCCATGGAGACAATTGCGTCTTTGGCGATTGATACGGCATTCAGCGGCCTGTACCGCGACTGAGCGCCGTCCTCGCCGTCAAGACGTTCTATCATGCCTGACGTCTCGCCCAGAGTCACAGACGCACCGGCAAAGCCAAGGCGGTTTTCCTCTCCTGTAACTTTGGATTCGATAAGCAGGGATTTGGTTCCGCTCTTTACGGCAATTAAGCTTGATTGAATCAGGCCGCGGCCGCGGCGGTTTAAGGTATCGGAAAAATCCTTAATGGTTCCGCCCTTAAAATCAAAAGAGATTTCTTCATTTCCTACTGTGAAAGTGTAGGTTCCGCCTTCAACTTTAAAGTCATCCGCCAGGGGAGAAGAGAGAAAACGATCCGCCTGGGCTGTCTGTTTAACGGTAAAGGATCTATCCTGCTGGAGCGCGTCCCTCACGGAGGTTCCGATCAGCACGGATTCATCGCTGGACTTTACAGTGCGGTCACTAAAGGGATTTTTATACGAGAATAGCTGGCTGGCGCTGTCCCGCAAGGTTTTTGTACGTTCGTTTATTTCCTGCCAATATTTTTTTTCATTTTGAATATTCTCAATATTGCTTACGATGCGGTCTCTGGGAACCCGCTCCAGGCGCATGAGATCTTCGATAACCTTTTCACTGTTAAACCGGCTGCTTAAACCGGGAATGTATACGTCTGACATAATGCTTTAACGGACTCTCCCTGTAGCCCTAAGGCGCTTACGTGATGGTTTGTTAAACCATCCTGTCAAACAAAACCCCTATTGTTTCCCTAATTCTGCTATGAAGCCTCTGAAGTTCTTCGGGCGGAAGCACCTTAATCACTTTATCGGTTTCATTATCAATAACTTTAATAAGAATTTCTTTGGAGTCATGATCGATAATGAATTTCAGCCTTGAGTTAAATACCAAACTGATGTGTTGAAGATCAGCAGTGGTTTTCTCCAGAGTTGGGGCGCTTTGTTTGTTGCCGGGAAGAGCGGCCAGAGCTTTTTCCATGGCGGCTTTTTGCTCAATTGGGGGTGAAGGAGGTTTTTCCTTCTGTAATTCCTGCTGGGCAGGCGCAGGAACATTGCCGCCAAAATACAGAGACGCGATTTGAATACCCATACTACACCTCCGTGTGTGAATGGTTTATTAAATAAAATCCCGTCCATCCATGACGGGACAGTAATTCAAAAAAAGACAGGGTAGGGCGCGAACTCCCCTGTCTGACGTTACAAAAGACAACGTCCAGAAGTCTCTTCAAACGCCAAAGAAAAAAACGGAAACAGCTTAACCAAGGAGCTGAAGCGCCGACTGGGTCCGCATATTGGCCTGGGCCAGCATGGCGGTTCCCGCCTGATTCAGAATTGCACCCCTGGTGTAGTTGACCATTTCCGATGCCATGTCCGTATCCCTGATGCGGGATTCGGCTGCCTGCATGTTTTCCGATGCTATGGCAACGCCCTGAGCAGCCATTTCAAAGCGATTCTGATACGCGCCCAAATCGGCCCTTTGTTTGGAAACCAATTTTAAGGCTGCGTCCACCGTACCGATTGCCTGATTCGCCGAATCGACGGTGCCAATGTTAAGAAAACCGCTATCGCTTTGAGTGTTCTCTAATCCAAGAGCAAGCGCTGTCATGGTGCCGATAAAGACCTGTTTATTCTGGTCCATATTGGCGCCTACCTGAAACTGCATAACGCGGCCAACTGCGGAATTCGTGGCAAAAGCGCCTGTAAGCAGATTCATACCGTTAAACTGAGCATGGCTCGCTATACGGTTTACTTCATCCACCAACTGGGATACTTCTACCTGGATCTGCATCCTGTCCTCTTCGGTGTAAATACCGTTGGCGGACTGGACTGACAGTTCCCTGATGCGGTGAAGGATGTCCTGAGTTTCCTGCAGATACCCCTCTGTAACCTGAATAAAGGCTACGCCGTTCTGGATGTTCCGCTCGGCTTGATTAAGCCCCCGAATCTGGCTTCTCAGTTTTTCTGAGACAGCAAGCCCGGAAGCATCATCGCCCGCGCGGTTAATCCGCTCGCCGGAACTGAGTTTCTCCATGCTTTTCGTTATGTCTAACTGGGTAACCCCAAGCGTCCGATTTGCATAGATAGCGCTCATGTTGTGATTAATAATCATATAACCCTCCTTGATCCGAAATACCCGGGCAATCCGTTGCCCGAGCCGTACCGTACAGCCGGTAAGGCCTGACCAGTTCGCGCCTATAGTCAGGGACTTAACCGAAGACGGTACGAAGCAGTTATCGATAAAAACTCCGGTTTAGGGTTAAACTTAAGGTCAAAACCTAAACACAGTTTCTTGCAATAATCGCTCCGAACCGCTGTACAAGTATTTATGCCAAGCATAAATACACGGCAGGAAGGTGTTTGTCAAAGAACATTACAAATGGGGGAGAACCCCCTTTCGGAGGCCCCCCATTATCCGAAATTTTAACTCATTACCGTAGAAGTTGCAATACCGCTGTAGCCCTCTGGTTAGCCTGTGCCAGCATAGCAGTTCCCGACTGAGTCAGGATTTGATCTCTGGTATAGGTAACCATCTGGCTGGCCATATTGGTATCCCTGATACGGGATTCAGAAGCCTGCATATTCTCGGCTCCTATATCCAATCCGACCACCGCATGTTCGAGCCTGTTCTGGTATGCGCCAAGGTCAGCCCTTTGTTTGTTGATGATCTTAATGGCGGCGTCCATTGTACCAATGGTCCTGTTTGCATCGTCAGCAGTTTGCAGGGTGATGAAGGTATCGTCCCCAACATTGCGGATGCCAAGACCCTTGGTGGTCATGGTGCCGATGAAAACCTGTGTCCTCTGATCCATATTGGCCCCGATGTGGAACCACATGGACGCGGTAACGGTGTTCATCCCGTCCATTCTGGCAAAACGACCGGTTAAGAGGTTCATGCCGTTAAATTGGGCATGGCTGGCTATACGGTCAATTTCGTCTACCAATGCTGAGACTTCAATCTGGATGTAAAGCCTGTCTTCTGCGGTGTAGATCCCGTTGGCTGCCTGAACCGCCAGTTCCCTGATGCGCTGAACAATATCTTCGGTTTCCTGGAGGTAACCCTCAGTAACCTGTATGAAAGAGATACCGTTGCTGGCATTGGTAGAGGCCTGGTTCAAACCCCTGATTTGACTGCGCAGCTTCTCTGAAACTGCGAGACCGGAAGCGTCATCTCCTGCACGGTTAATCCTGAGACCGGAACTGAGCTTCTCCATTTCTTTGTTGAGGTGTGTATCGGTAACTTTGAGAGACCGATCCGCAAACATAGCAGACAAGTTGTGGTTGATGATCATAGTCATCCTCCTTGACAGAGTAAAAGAAAGCATCCTTGCTTTCTTTGGCACATTTTCCTTTCAGTACTTTCCCGCCGCGGACAGTCCAGGACCAAAAAGATAATATACCGATTCAATTTTCGGTATATTTATGAGGAAACTTTAGCTTTTTTATTGAAAAAAACGGATTTTTTTTGATTTACGACTTAATCCCTTTCAAAAGCAAACTTTTCCACTTCCAGCGTATAGGTCCCTTGGAAATACGTTCGTCAAGCAGCGTTCGTATCATTTGAAAGGACTTTTCCCCCAGACTGCGGCTTATCGACAGGCCCCAGGGAGAATGTTCCGAGTCAAACCAGAGGTCCAAATCCCCTTTGGTGAGGAGCCTTTCTTCCTGACAATCAATGGTTTTGATTTCGGTAAGAAAACCTTGTTCTTTGAAACAGTTTTCCAGGGTAGAACTGTCGATTTTCCAGTTGGAGGGGCTTTGATCTGACCTTTCAAAGAAAACTTCTTCCGCATCCGCCAGTTCTTCCGCCAGGCCGGAAGAAGAGCCACATTCTTCCCTAATTATCCGGGAAATTCGTTCCCCCATTTTGGGCAAAGACTGTAAAATGACAATGTCGCCCTTTGGAGCAATAAGGAGTTTAGATGCGGCCGCGAAGGCCCGGAGCGTTCCTTCTTCCCATTTCCGCCTGAAAGGCTCCCTGGCCAGAATATGGTCGAAAACAGGGCAGGAAAAGGCTTCTTCCGCTTCTTCGGGGGAAGGAATTTTCCCTTCAGAAAAAACCGCGACAAGGGGTTTCTCGGTTTCTTCCAGGATCGCGGCGAATTTAAGCAGCGCCTCCCTGGCGGACGCGCTATCCACAAGAGCCGCGGCAAGTCCTTCCGGGCAGCGCCTAAGGCTTTCCCAGAGGAGGAGGCCGTCATTGGCGGAGGGAATAAGCACGCGGTCATGGCGGGCGATTTTAATTTGCTCCAGGATCAGGTTTCTGGCGCTTAGAAGCGAGGCGCTTCGGCCCGATTCCAGGCGCTTGTACCAGCCTTCCCGGCCTTTGGAGGCGGCCGACCAACTGAGGATATCGCTGTTTGAAGCAGAATCGCTATGGGCATCGCCCAGAACAACCGCCGCCTGAATCTCCCTTTTACTAAGGACTTCCTCGCGGATTTTGCCTTCGTAACCGACCTGGGAAGGAGTGTAGAAAGTCCTTCCAAGAAGCGCCGTAGGCAGATAGGCTTGGGCCGCCCAGTGGTTTCTGTAGGCGTGGGGGTAAATATAACCTTCTCCGTGGCCGAAACTCTCGGCATCGCGGCTTGCGTCTCTTAAATGGGCGGGAATATCGGCGTCTTCTTTTTCAACTTCCTTTAGGGCGTCAAAAAAAGCCAGGGTGGTGTTGGATTTCGGCGCTGTCGCAAGGCATAAACAGGCTTCTGAAAGCGCAAAATTCCCCTCCGGAAACCCGATGCGGTCAAAAGCTTCGGCGCAGGAGATTACCGTTGAGATAACTGTCGGATCGGCAAGGCCCACGTCCTCCATTGCCAGAATTATCATGCGGCGAAAAATAAAGGCGGGGTCTTCGCCGGCCCTTACCATCTTGGCAAGCCAGTAAAGGGCCGCGTCGGGGTCGCTGCCCCGGACGCTTTTTATAAAAGCGCTGATGGTATCGAAGTGGTAGTCCCCGTCGCGATCGTAAAGCAGGGCGCGGCGCTGGATGCTCTCCTCGGCGGCTTCCAGACTGACAAAGATTTCTGCGCCTTCCGGCGGGGGCCATGAAGAACTGACTCCGTCAGTTCTTATACTAGTCTCAACGGCCAGTTCTAAAGCGTTAAGCAGGCTTCTTGCGTCTCCGCCGGCAACTTCCGCCAGGTGTTCCAGCGCGCCTTCCTCGAAAGTAACCTTCCATTTGCCGTAACCCCTTTCTTTGTCCGAAAGGGTACGTTTGGCGGCCTTCATAAGATCGCCGGTTTCCAGAGACTTTAACTGGAAAATTCGGCTGCGCGAAACCAGAGCGCGGTTTACTTCAAAAAAGGGGTTTTCAGTTGTCGCGCCGATAAGAATTACTGTCCCGTTCTCGACCCATGGGAGCAGGGCGTCCTGTTGGGCCTTGTTCCAGCGGTGAACCTCGTCAACAAAAAGAATTGTTCTTCTGCCGTAAAGCCTAAGCCTTTCATCCGAGCGGTCAATGACTTCTCTTATGTCCTTAATTCCTGTCAATACCGCGTTGAGGCTTTCAAAGACGCTGCGGGTTGTGTTTGCGATAACCTTTGCTAGGCTGGTTTTGCCTGTTCCCGGCGGGCCGTAAAAAATAACCGAAGAAAGCCTGTCCGCCTGAATCGCCCTTCTAAGAAGGCGGCCCGGGCCCACAATGTGATCCTGACCGATGATGTCGTCAAGAACCTGCGGCCTCATTCTGTCCGCTAAAGGGCTTTCTTTATCGCCTTGCCCTGCCGGGGCAAAAAGCTCATCCACTCACTCTTCGGCGTTCCATTCGCCTTTTCTGTATGACCATAGCCCGTTTATTGCCGTAGAGGCAAAAATGGGAGGTTCCCAGTCGGGGTCACTGATGAAACTGCTATAATTCAGCGGGCCGCCATTACTGACATCAGGCAGCTGCATAATTGATTCTACCGGATGGGTTCCGATACTGGCGGAATATTTGGCCTTATTTACAACGCTTGTCGGAGAATCATCTCCCGGAGATTTGATGGTAAAGGAGGGTTTGCCGTTGTCCAATATCATTTCCCTATAGCCATGAGTCAGGGAAGAACCTCTTCCCCTGACGCCCATAAGCAGCAAAGAAGGTTTAAATTGATTATTCCGGTCCAGCCACACACCCATAGCGCCTGTAAAATTTACCCCGGCGTTGATATTATTGAAACTTCCTCCGATGTCAGAGTAAACAGTCCCGTCAGCGCCTACGGCGACAATGTTTCCGCCCACATTTATTATGCCGTTTAAGTTTGCCTTTTCTGTGCCGCTTACAGGAGTAGTATTGAGAGCGCTTTCGTTGAATGTAAACATCCCGTCTCCTGCCGTAGCAAGGTAAACTGTCCCGGAAGCGTTTTCCGCCGCGCCTTTTAAGAGAGATGTTCCGTATTTAATAATAGAGAGCGAATCATTGTTAACAAACATGATGGCAAAATTCTGGCGGTTGGTTCCGTATTGCCCTCCGGCGAAAATCCTTTTTCCTGCTCCAAAAATGGTTTGAATGGGATAACTGCTCATAGTGTAAGTCGTGCCCCAAGTGTTTGTAGAAATATTATATTTTCTAATTATTGGTGAATTTAGTGGGTCTCTGTTTTGGAAAATCAACACATAAAGATCCTCTCCGTCGGTTGCCAGTTGACCCAGATAGCCTGACGGCAGGTTAATGGTATTCCATCCAAGGGTCCCGTTGTTGTTTGCATAACAGAAAATTTTGTTATTAAACCTTGTACCGGCATATACCCTGTTTTTTACAGCAACAATGTTTGTCGGGCTCCCGTCTATCAGCGGGTCTTTGGGTTCAGGCTCGTTTGAAATGTCATAAAAAATGGAATCCTGGTTGCATGAAAAAAGAAAGAGAACTAAAATTGCAAGGAAAATCTTTAGTTTATTTAAAAAGGTGCTGTTCATATACCGCTCTCGCCTATAGTTGATATCGGGCTGACAAGGTCAACTCAAGAAAATTTCCGAATACGTTATTCCCGTTTTTAGGCCATTGAGGAATCAACCACCAGGCGCTATTCATGCCGAATGACCATTCCGGATTAAAACGCCAAAATACCGAGGCGCCGGGTTTAACAATAAGTCCTAAATAATCCTTTTCCAGGTATTTCTGTGCAGCGGCGCCAATCATTAGACTTACCGGAAACTCAAAACGCTGGTAAGTGAACTGGTATCCCGCTCGGAGGCCAAAAGGTACGATATATAGCATATTACCGCCCCGTGTACCGGCGAACATACCGGAAAGCTCTCCACCAACGAAGATTCGCGGAGTAATAAAGTAGTTGTATATAAAGGAACCGTAAGCCCCCACAGAAATGCCGTGCTGGTTGGGATCTATACCGCTGAATAATAACGGGATTATTATTCCAATAGAAACAGTAAAATTTTTGTCCCCCTGTGAATATTCGGCAGTCATGATTTCGTCAAATCCGGTTTCCGGAAAAGAATCTTCAGGGTCTTCTTCCTGATAAGCGCCTTCCTGGGCATACAGGCTTAATCCGCAAAGAAGTAGAAAAAGAATCAAAAATATGGACCAAGTCCTGTGCATTAAAAACTCCTGAAGACCAAAGGTCTTAAGACCTTTGGTCTTACGCAACTATAGCTTTTATAGCGTTTCTTTTCAATTACCATTACCGTTACCGTTTTGTATATCGCCGTTTTGAATGTTTTTCTCCATGTTCAGATACTGTATTAATATGGGGTATTTCGTCAAAAGCTCTCCGTACTGGGTTAGTTCTTCCATGCGTGATCTTAAATTTATCCTTCTTTCGGCTTCATTTGCGACGCCAAGGGATAAAACCGCGTTTTGCCTGGCCAGATATTCCTTGTAAAGGGAAAAGAGGGCCTGGTACAGCGCGTAATCGGGGACGCGGACAAACTGAATCGTGCAGTTAAGGTTTTCAATCTCGGGGATTAAGGATTGAATTTCGCTGTTCATTTGCGGATTAGAAGCGGCAAAAGCAATGGCGTTTATTTCTTCGCCATTCGCGTTATTTGCATAGTTTCTGAGCCGCTGGAGTACAAGGGTTTCGATTTTTGCCGCCAGGAGTTCTTCCGCTGTTCTTAAACCCGCGTCGTCATTAATACTTTCCCTTTCTGTAAATTCCGGCAGTTTTTCCGGCTTTAGGCTGAAGCTTATCTCTCCTGAAATTTCCCAGGAAAAATCGGCGTTCAATCCGGCAAGAGCGGCGTAAACATCGCCTGACGCTAGAACTCCCGAAGTTTTGATAGAACGCTTAACAGGGCTGATAGTATAGACAGAGACTTTTGCGTTTGTCGGTATTACTTTATACCAGATCCAGCGGAATTCCCCATCCCGGATTACTTCAGTCTCCAGTCCGTGGGTTTTTGAACGCATAACCCCGTAAGAACCGGGAGGAACCGTCAATTGCGCCCAGCCCAGGAAAAAAACCGCTCCGCCCAAAACTAAAAGCAAAAATAAAACAAAAAGAAACTTTTTCATGCCGCCTTCTTACTATTCATGATGAATAAACCCAATTTATTTATATAATAGTTTATAAGTAATCATTCCCGCAAGCAAGGAAAAAACAAATGGGGTTTTCCCGTTTTTCTAAAGAAAGGCTGCTCCCAATTCTGGTAAACAGGACGGCATTGTTCTTTTTTGTTATGAGCATTCTGACTTTGTTTCTTTATGCCGCCGGTACCGCTCAACAGTTTACTGATTCAACGCAATTTACCCTGCTTGCTCTTAATTCGGTTCTTGGTATCTTTCTGACAATTACAGCGATTTTCGGAATAATCTTTGATCTCGGCAGGTTTATCAGCGCCAAAAAAGGCCGCTACCTTCTTAGAGCTGGGGGGTACTTGTTTTTGGTTATTTTTGGCGCAGTTACGGTTCTTGTGGTAATGGCAATCTTGGCCCTCTCGGGCCGCTTTCAGGGGTGAATTTGATGGCTCATAATGCCTCACGGAAATCAATTTTCAAATAATTTACCACTAACCTCACTAACCAACACGAACTTGTTGTTAGAAAACCATTTTTAACCTTCAAATTCTATGAAATAAGATAAATCAAGAGGATTTTCCGACAAATATCGGAGTAAGGGTTCGTGGTGTTCGTGTCGTTCGTGGTAGAATCTCTTCTTGAATTCCTTAATATTTGTCTAGCCGTCGAATATACGTTGGTAAAATTGATTTCCTTGCATAATGCCTTGACTAAATATATCATATGGGGTAAAAGATATAGGCTGGCTACTGGGGCATTGTTGTGCGCCGGGGCCATGTTGATTTTTTGGACGCAACGCCGCTTAACGCGGCGCGAATCCAGGTTCCTGAGACCTACGGTCTCAGGAACCCTAAAGCCGTCATTGGAGGCGGCACTGTCGCCCACCTAAAGGTGGGCTTACATTACGGGTCACGGGAGCTATTATTGGCGCCTGGGCCTGTAGCTTTTTTTCAATTAACACTGCTTGACGCAGTGCTAATATTTGGCCGCCTTAGCTCAGCTGGTAGAGCACTTGACTTGTAATCATGAGGTCTCCGGTTCAATTCCGGGAGGCGGCTCTGTCAACTGCTGTTAATTTGGCGGCTGTTGAGAAAAAAGGTTTTAGCATTCGGGGAGTTTCCAGAGTGGTCAAATGGGGCAGACTGTAAATCTGTTGGCTCAGCCTTCGAAGGTTCGAATCCTCCACTCCCCAGATAAGCGGCATAGTGTTTCTATGTCGCTTTTTTTGTGCCTACGCAATAGAACCAGCACTTTTGAATAAGGGTGGGGTGCGGAGGATTCGAAACACGCCTAAAAAATGCACGCGAAGTGTTGAGCGTGTTTTGTCAATGAATACCATGTGGCGTGCCCCTCATTATTGTTATTTGATTGCGGAAAAAGTCACAGGGGCCGTTCCTGTGAAAATGCCAAGGCGAAAGCCTTGACCAATAAAGCCGGTACAGGCTGGACTGCGTTTTTTTATGCCAATAAAAGTAACACCGCCCTTAACGCCGTTTCCAGCTTTCGTAGGTCTGCCTGAGCGTTTCGTGCTGCACCAAGTCAGGCTTAAATCTCAGAACGGCGAATACCAGCTGGACAAAGAATCCAATCGCGAGAGCGGATATTACCGTGCCGATTCCAACCATTCCGCCTAGCGCCCAACCCGCTATTGTTACCGTGAGTTCGACCATAATCCGGCAAATGCCGACAGGTATCCTTGTTTTCCGGTTAAGGACAACCATCAGGCTGTCCCTTGGGCCGGCCCCGAAACCTGACTTTATGTAAAAGTACGATCCGACAGCAATGATAAACAGCCCGATAAGCAGCATGGGAATTCCGGTTTTATAACTTTTGGATAGGGGCAGGATGCCTGTAAACATGATTACGTCGATGATAACGCCTATTAGAACCATGTTTAGTATTGATCCAAGCCCTATTTTTTCACCCAGAATCAAAACCAGAGCCCCTACAAAGATCCCCACTAAAATTGACGCCGTGCCAAAGCTGAATCCCGCTTTTTGCGAAAGGCCCGCGTGGAAAGCATCCCAGGGGGCGTATCCTATATTTGCTCTTATCGTAACGACAATACCAAAGGCATAGAGAAAAAGTCCAAACATCAGGTTGATAAAACGAAAGGTGAATGTTTTCATGGCACTTGATTTTGCCATATATTTGAATATAATATAACTAGATGCCTAATGAATCCGACAGAAGCCCCTTTTACGCTCAGGGGCTTCGTTTTTCCTGTACAAGATGTTCCGCCTGCTGCCGTTACGAGAGCGGATTTGTCTTTCTTTCTGAAAAAGACATCTCTCTGCTTGTGGACGCGTTAAATATGGACTTCAACGCGTTTACAGAAGCGTATTGCCGCTGGATTCGCGCTGAAAACGGGGATTTTCAGTTATCGCTAAAGGAAAAATCCAATTACGACTGTATTTTTTGGGCAAAAGAGCCGGTTGAAGGTTGTACGGTTTATGACAGAAGACCCCTTCAATGCCGTTCTTTCCCTTTTTGGCCTTCGATAATGGATAGCAAAGACAATTGGGAAATGGCCGCACGGGATTGTCCGGGCATGGGCAGGGGAGAGCTCCATTCCCGTGATTCAATTAATAAATGGCTGGCTGCCAGAGAAAGGGAACTAATAATTTCCAGAAACAAAATATCCAAGAGAGTACAGGGAGTACATTGATGCAAATCCGATTTTGGGGGGTGCGGGGTTCTTTGCCTACGCCTCAGCTGCCTTCCCAAATTAGAAGCAAAATTTCGGCTATTTTGGAAAGGATCACCCCCGGAGACCTTGAAAACCCGGAAAGCCGCGAGCGTTTCCTTGCAGGCCTTCCTGCCTGGCTTTTTGGATCTGTAGGCGGCAATTCTCCCTGCGTGTCTGTGCAGCTTGATAATGCCGACGAGTTAATGATTTTTGACGCCGGATCGGGAATCAGGGAACTTGGATCGGCCGTTTCAAAAGAAAAGACAAAACCCACTCAATACCATATCTTTTTTTCACATTTTCATTGGGATCATATTATGGGGATACCTTTCTTTAATCCGGCATACGATCCATCAGTAACAATAAATTTCTATTCGCCGTTCCCTGCGCTGGAAACCGCTCTCGTAGGTCAAATGAATGCTCCGTATTTCCCCATACACATGGAATCAATGCCTTCAAAAAAAAATTACTGCACCATGTCCGCTCCTGTTAATATTTCGGGCGTTACCGTTTCTTACCGTAAATTAAATCACCCCGGAGATTCATATTCATTTAAGCTTGACGACGGAAAACATAAATTTATTTACGCAACAGATACTGAACTTTCAGCAAATGATTTTATCAAGAATGATGAAAATTCTTCTTATTTTTCGGATGCCGATGTAATCGTCATTGACGCTCAGTATACGTTGGGGGAAGCAATTGAAAAATATAACTGGGGGCACAGCGCTTTCAGCCTGGCTGTAGATTTCGCGGCCAACTGGAACATCAAACACGTGGTCTTTTTTCACCATGATCCTACATACGATGATCATAAGCTTTTTACCATTCTGCAGTCCGCAAGGTGGTACACTGAAAGATTGAATATAAGTGGGGTTAAGTTAAGCCTTGCTATGGAAGGCATGGAAATTTGTCTTTGAGTTAATTTAGATAAGCGGAGATGATTATGTGCAAAACGGAGCCTTTATATGGTTAAGGCGATCCGCGTAATTTTAAAATTCCTCAGCTTCATAATTGCTCTGGCTATGATTGTATCGGCCTTGGCCCTTGGCGTGGCTGTTTATTTAAATTCGCCGCCGGAAAGAGCGCCGTCTCCCATTGAAGGGAGTATGCGCCTTGAAAAAGACGGAGAATTGTTTATTGAAATCCGGGACGGCGAATCCGCTTCTTCCGTCGGCAGGCGGCTTGAAACGGCGGGAATTATACGAAACCAGTATTTTTGGTCTTTTTTGTTTCACCTTGATAACGATCAGGTTAAGACCGGCTCCTATAAATTTGAACTTCCTGCAAGCCAGATTAAAATTCGCTCAATATTGACCGGCGGGGATCAGCTCCTTGTAAAGGTAACAATACCCGAAGGGGTTACCCTTAAAAAAACAGCCGCTATTCTTGAAGAAGCGGGTGTTTGCGACGCGGAGAAATTTCTTGCCGCTTCTTCTTCAAAGGAAATCCTGGACGCATATCATGTGCCAGGCCCGACAATGGAGGGTTACCTCTTCCCGGACACCTACCTTTTCCCGCTTGGTTATCCGGCCGCCAAAGTGATCCAGACAATGGCGGACACTTTTTTCTCGCGTATTGAAAGCATTTCCCTCGAAGCCGGCATTATGAGCGCTTCGGAACTGAACACCCGCGTTATCGTTGCGTCCATCGTAGAAAGGGAGTACCGTGTTCCGGAAGAAGCGCCCATTATGGCGGGGGTGTTTTTTAACCGGCTTAAAATCGGCATGGCCCTGCAATCCTGCGCTACCGTTGTTTACGTTATAACCGATATTCTGGGCAGACCGCATCCTGAGCAGTTGTTTAACAGGGATCTGGAAATACGCGATCCCTACAATACCTATTTAAGACCGGGACTTCCTCCCGGGCCTATTTCAGCCCCGGGCGAGACTTCCCTTAAAGCGGCTTTTTTCCCAAGCTCGTCAGACTACCTTTACTTCAGACTGACAGATTTAAGCACAGGGCGGCATTATTTTTCGCGTACTCTGGATGATCATATCCAGGCAGGAAATCTTTACGTAAAGGGAAGGTAGCGGTGCCTTATATCTCAAAGTCATCAATCCAGGAAGTAACGGATCGCCTGGATGCTAACGCCGTTGTCTCTGATTATCTTCACCTTGAAAAGCGCGGAGGCCGTCTTTGGGCCTGCTGCCCCTTCCATAAAGAAAAAACCGCATCTTTTACGGTAAACCCCGACCTTAAAACTTATTATTGTTTTGGCTGCCACAAGGGCGGAACGATGATCAATTTTATAATGGAGATGGATAAGCTCAGTTTCCCCGATGCGGTTGAACTTTTGGCAAAAAAGGCCGGAGTGGAACTGGTTTATGAAAATTCCGGTAACGGGAACTTTTCCGCCGAGGAAGAGGAGAAAAAGAAGAAAAAAGAAGAACTTTATGAGCTTTACCGCCGTATTTCAGGCTCTTTTCATCATTTTTTGCTTAAAAACCCTGAAGCTCGCCACGCGCTGGATTATATTATATCCAGGGGCATAAATAGGGAAATGATTGAATGTTTCGGTATTGGCTATTCTCCGGCCGACCGGTACTGGCTTAGTACGTTTCTTTCTGAAAAAGGGTATTCAAAAGAATTTCTTGCATTATCGGGACTTTTTTCAAAGAACGTCAGTTCTTCGAACTCTAGTTCTACCGGTGCGCTTTCTTCTTTTTTTTCAGGGAGGATTATATTCCCAATCAAGGACCAGCAGGGGAGAAATGTCGCCCTTGGAGGGCGTTTTCTGCCGGGGCAGGTTCCTGAGAGAGATGGCTGGGAACCGCCCAAGTATATAAATTCCCCGGAATCTGTAATCTATAAAAAGGGCGAAACTCTTTATGCTTTGGACATAGCCTTGCCTGAAATTCGCAGGACAAAAACCGCGTATATCGCGGAAGGATACATGGATGTCATAGCTCTGCATCAAGCAGGCATAACGAACGCCCTGGCTCCCCTGGGGACGGCATTTACAGACGCGCAGGCAAAACTGCTCCGGCGCTGGGTAGAAAAAGTGGTTTTCTTTTTTGATTCCGATGAAGCGGGCAGGGCGGCGGCCAATAAGGGAATTTATACATGCAGGAGAAACGGCCTTTCCTGCGCCGTTGTGTCTCCGGAAGCGGCCATAGCGAAAGACCCCGCCGACATATTGAAAGATTTCGGAAGCGAGGCGCTGCAAAAGGCCGCAAAATCCATAGTCAGCGACCTGGATTTTTTAATTGCCAGGGCCAGGGATCTCTACGGCAATTCAGCAACGGAAGGAAAAGCAAAAGGAGTCGCGTTCATATTTCCCTATATCGCGCTTTTGGATTCGGAAGTAGCCAGAACAGCCTGTATTGAAGCGGCCGCCGACGCCTTCGGATTGCTCCCCGACGTGGTGGGCGGTGATTATCGCCAGTATGCTTCCGGTCAAAAAGCGGCGGCAGACGCAAAAGAAGCGTCGAATTTCGCTGTTATGGAAAGGGCTGGGGAAAAGACAGACCAGCCGATTCGCATGAACGATGAAATATTGCTTTTAATTGTCGTTGCTTTGGATTATGTTTCTTTTACGAATGACGCCAAAAAAGAAAAACTCTTTTCACATTTTCGTTTTTCTCTGGATATAAACGAATTTGAAGATCCAAACGCGAAAGAAATTTACGTTGCCTTGGAAGAATGTTTCAGATACGGAGAGAGCAGTATGGATGAATTGCTCGTGCGCATTTCTTCATCTGAACTGAAAAAGGTTCTTTTGGAGCGCAGCGTTTCAGGAGAATTTTCAATCAACGCTGAACAGTTTGTAAATGATGGTATTAAAAAAATTAAAAGAAAGGACTTGGAACACAGACAGGAAGAAATTATTATTAAACTTCGCTCGCTTAAGAAAAGTACCGCCGGTGAAGGCAACAGTTCGGAAGTGACGGACGATGCCGCGGATGCAATCCACGAACTGCTTGCCGAGAAGATGCAAGTTGACAATGAGTTAAACCATATGAAGCAAGGAATATTATCATGCCTGAATTGAAGCAAAAAAAGAAGAAGGCCGCCGAGCCGCCCGCCGCAGCCGCAGCTGTTGCCGCCAATAATGAGGCGGCGCAAAACGAGGGTCTCGATCCCGCGGTGGTAAAGCTTATTGATTACGCTAAAGAAAAGAAAGAAATATTTTTTGAAGAACTTGCCGATTACCTGCCGGAGCACATAGCGAATACCGACAAGATTGAGCAGGTGCTTGCCCTTTTGGCTGAAAATAATATTCAGGTGATAGAAGAGGATATTTCTGACGAAGAAGAAACGGAAACAGGAAACCGGAAAGCTGATCCTGAAAAGAAGCGCCTGGTTTACAACGAAAAAGAAACATCCGTAGATGATCCTATCCGGCTTTATCTGCGGGAAATCGGCAGGGAAAACCTGCTTACAGCCGAGCAGGAAATCCACCTTTCCAAACAAATGGAAGACGGCGAAAATATTATCAAAAGGGTGTTAAAAAAATCCGGAATGATAATTCCCGAATTTTTCCACATTGCCCAGAAGGCCTTTTCAAAGAGAGACCTCCGCGAGTTAAATCTTTCCAAAAAAGAAATAACCGAACACATGACGGAGCGGCGCAGGCTGAATCAGTTTTATAAGGAAACGCTTAGGCTTGCCCTTCCTGATCTCAAAAGTTACATAGAAGTTAAGCGCAGGTTAATCGGCCGCGGGATGAACATTTTTGAAGATCAGGAATTGAATGAGATTAGGGGCCGGTTGATGAATATAATCGGGGACGCCGAGATTCACCCCGAAGAAATCACGGGCTTTTCGGAAAAATTTATCCAGGCTTCAAAACGTATAAAGCGTTACAAAAAAGATCAGGAACGAATCGAAAAACATCTCCATGTAAATTCTCTGAAAGAGCTTCGGGCGCTGGGCAGGGGGCTTACGGTTAAAGAGGAACGGGATAAGCTGGAGGAGGCTTTGGGTCTTAGTTCCGATGAAATAAAAGACAAGATCAGACAGATTCAGGTAACCGAGAAAAAGCTCAGGCAGATGGAAGCGGAGTTTGAAGAATCTATAGAACGCATTAACCTTATGGCGAAGGAAATTAACCGCGGCAGGGTAATGATGAAAAGCGCCAAGGACAGGCTTATCAAGGCAAATTTGCGGCTTGTAGTTTCAATAGCCAAAAAGTATACAAACCGGGGGCTGCATTTCTTCGATCTTGTCCAGGAGGGAAACATCGGCCTGATAAAGGCGGTTGAAAAATTTGAGTACAAAAAGGGATTCAAGTTTTCAACATACGCAACCTGGTGGATACGGCAGGCTATTACAAGGTCAATTTCAGATCAGGCCAGAACCATCCGCGTTCCCGTACACATGATTGAACAGATCAACAAGGTAGTGAGGGAGTCGCGGCAGCTTATGCAGGTGCTGGGCAGGGAGCCCACGGACGAGGAGGTCGCCGAGCGGCTGGGCTGGACCGCACAGCGCGTAAAGTCGGTTAAGAACGTAGCGAGAGAACCCATAAGCCTGGAAACGCCTATCGGGGAAGAAGACGATTCACTTCTTGGGGACTTTATTGAAGACAAGGATGTTGAAAATCCCTCCAACCAGACTCAGTTCAAGATGCTTCAGGAGGAGATAATTACCATACTCAAGACTCTGCCCGCCAGGGAGCAGGACGTGCTTAAAATGCGTTTCGGCCTTGACGACGGCTATTCACTGACTCTTGAAGAAGTGGGGCTTTACTTTAACGTAACGCGTGAAAGAATCAGGCAGATTGAGGCAAAGGCCCTACGCCGTCTTAGGCATCCCAAACGCAGCCGCCGCTTAAAGGACTATCTTGACCATTGATATTATACATTTTCAAAATAGATTTAATGAAGAATTTAACCACGAACCAACACTAACCAACGCGAACTTTTACTCTGAATTCTTTTCGTTGTTCGTGATGGTTCGTGTGGTTTGTGGTAGAAATTTGAAATTCAGTTCATGGGGTAGAAAGTACGTGATGGGTTTGCTTGCTAAGTTATTGTTTTTTTTGTAGAATCTGTTAAGTTGAGCTATCGAAATTCAGCTCTTGAGGGGAAGTTATGGAAAAGGTGTTGGAAACACTAAAAACGTTGCAGGATATACTGTCCGAAAAAATCAGCCTGGAACAAAAGATTCAGGAAATTCCGAAATTGCTGGTCAAGCAGGAAGAGCTTCTTACAAGGATGAAAAAAACCTTTGTAGAAAAGAACATGGAATACGAAAAGGCAAAGACCGCGGAATCTGAATACCGCAATTCCCTTTTAGACGCCGAATCCAAGCGGGAAAAAGCGGAAAAAAACATGGAATCAATAAGCACCCAGCGGGAATACGAGGCTCTGGACAAAGAAATAAAAGACGCGGTTGGCCTGGAACAGGAATTCCGCAATAAGCTTCAGCGTGAAATACGGAATGTCTCCGAGCTTGACGAAGAAATAAAGCAGAGCCAGGCTCTTATTGATCAACAAGAGGCGGAACTGGAAGAAAGGCGCAAGGATATTGAAAAAGAGGTCGCCTTAAAAGAGGCTCAGTTAAAGGAGCTCTCGCAAAAGGAAAACGATCTGGCTTCGGATCTAAACGACCCGGATGTGCTTTTTAAGTTTGAGAGAATAATCAGGAACAAAATGGGCAAGGGTATTGTCGCGATAAAAGGCGGCGTCTGCATGGGCTGCCACATGATCCTTCCCGCCCAATTTGCCAACACAGTCCGCCAGGGCGACGAGATTGTTTTCTGCCCGTATTGTTCCAGGATTCTCTTTTATGAAGAATCAGAACAGACCGAAGAAGATCTGTTTAACGATGAAGATTCCGGCAGTCTTTCGGATCTGGACGATATGGAAGATGAAGATTACGATGAAGACGAAGAAGAGGACGAAAAAGTAAGCGCCGATTACGATGAATAATTTAGCGATGAACCAGGCTGCCGCTCTGGGTTTGTCCATAGGATGAACCCAGGGAGGAAAGTCCGGGCTCCGCAGGGCATGATGCCGGGTAATACCCGGGCCTGGCCGCTAAACCGGTCAGGACAGAAAGTGCAACAGAAAGCATACGGCCTGGCAGTTCTTGTAACTGCACGGCAAAGGTGAAATGGCGGGGTAAGAGCCCACCGCGGTACTGGTAACAGGACCGGCAAGATCCCGATTTCAATGGGAATATGTGCAGAAGTTTTGCCTTCGGCAAAACTTCAAGCCGTTTCCCGGCGGAGCCGGGAAACGGCAAACCTCATCAGGAGCAAAGTCAAGCAGCAGCAGGGCGGCCCGTCCAATGCTGCGGGTAGGCTGCACAGAGGCCGGCCGCGAGGCCGTTCCAAGACAGATGGCAGTCAGGCAGAGAGTCTTTGGCTCTTTGTTACTGAACCCGGCTTATGGTTCATCGCTTTTTTTATCCAAAATAGAATTCAGTGAAGGTGCGAGTGAGCGCCGTGGCCAAAACGCGTGTTGAGCCCGGCTTTGAAGCCGCCAGCACTTAAAGCATCCAACGTAGATTTAAGATGAAATTATTTTCACTTTAAGTGCTGGCCTTTATTGTCTTCAAAAGCGAGCTTTTTCTTTCTCGTCTTCACGCCGGGGAATTCCAAAGGTTTTGTCCACAGCGTCCCCCGCACCTTCATGTGCTTATGCGGTTAAAAGTATGGAAGCATTTGGACATGTATTTCTGAAATATTGAAAGGAAAAAGGCGAATTACGGTTGACACCGCATTGCGGCTATCCAAGTATTTTGGGAACAGCGTTGAATTTTGGGTTGGCATACAGGCTGATTATGAGATAAGAAAGGCAAAAAAAGATTTAGAATCCCAAATTAGCTGAGATACAGCGACTGGAAACGGTGATCGCATGAGCCATTTTATGTTATATACTGTTTACGGACTGTTTCTATAGCAATGTTTATATGCTTAGAAAAGTCTTCTGAAAAATGCTTGAGTACTGTATTTTGCTCATCTGACGTACTTTCGCCCCTAAAAAGCGACCAAACTTCAACATCAAGGGCTTGAGCAAGGTTACATAGCGTTTTAGCTTGTGGGAAATTATTTCCTCGTTCAATATCTGAAAGGGAAGTTATAGAAATATGGACTTTTTCAGCCAAATCGGCTTGTGATAACTGCTTACGAAAGCGAAAAAATTTGATATTTTTACCTACTTTTTCTTTTAATTCTTGTTCCTGCATCTATTCTACCTGTCTTTACCCTCCTTTTTTATTAAGACGAGCCTAAAAACTATTGACAAACAGCCATAGCCTGTATAGTATAAAGGCTATGGCTTATGTATGAATTGTGGGATTTATGGTTGCAAGCTACTTTGTTTCTATGATTTAACAATTAATAAAAAAATTGATTTTGGGTTTTGATAATCCTGTCCGTATGGGCGGTCATTTTATATTGGAGCTTGAATAGTTCAAGCCCAAAGGAGATCTTTTGCGATGAAGAATTTATTTCACGTTGCGAGAAAACTGGTAGCAGTACTGCTATTAGGAATTACGGTTGCTGGGTGTGCATCAACCCAACATGGTATAGAGATCAGTAATGTACGGAATCTTAAAGAGGTCTATATCAGAAATGCAGGGACAACTAATTGGGGCTCGAATATTGTAAACAATTTACAGAATATCGATAGATCGAGATTTTCAGAGAGGGTAGATATAAGAGTCGTAGACGCTAATGGTGTTGTTTATAACAAAAAAAACGTACCGTTCGATGATCCTGCTTTTCCAGAGACAGGTAAAACTTCTTCTATGAACATATTTGCACAAGGAGCAATATTGATCGGATTGGTGGCAGGGCTGTGGGGTCTGTCTACTCTAATTCCGAAAGGAGAATAAAATGAAAAAGATTACTACTTTTTTTGTATTGGCTATATTACTTAGTTTTGTTTCATGCGATACAGTCACGCATTATACTATGAGGGTAGCTGTGGATAGAAACCCAACCTTGATAATAGAAAACCGAACAGGACTTACGGTTGCTGTAACTGCTCCCGTATCTACAAACATAAACAATGGGGCAAGTACACAACTTCAGCCGGCTGAAACGAGTGGAACTATTAATGTTAGTTACAGAATTGGTCAAGTTCAATTTACCGAGCAGGTAACTATGGATAATGCAGACGCTACTGTAACTTTAACCAAGAGGCCGCCAACAATTACTGTGGTAAATCAAACAGGACAGGTGGCAAGTATATCTGCTCCTGTATCTTTAAACATAAGCAATGGAGCAAGAACCGAATTTCTGGCGCCAGTATTAGACCAAACTATTAATATTACTTACAAAATTGGTCTAATGAGTTTTACTGAACGAGTAGCTATGGCTAATCGGGATGTTACTGTTACTTTAACCAGGAGTCCGCCAACACTTACTATAGTAAATAATACAGGATTGACAATCAACACTATTTTTCTCCGTCGTCCTGGCGCTCCCACATGGACAGGCGGAAATATATGGACGAGAAGTGACGGTAGAGTTCTATTACGAGAGGCCGCGGCCGGAGGAGCGCAAACAGGAGAGATTAGCGGAAGTATCATAAATAGAGACAGCATAAAAATTTGGTTTGGTGATCTTGAAATTAGCGGAGACGGAGACAGTACTGATTACAGATTTGATGTAAGAATCGGTTCTGGTCTAGACTCTTTTGTAAAATTTAATGTTCAAATCCTAAACGATATAACATTGACTTTTACACAAAGTGACAAGCCTTAATTCCACTATAAGTAATACCCCAATCTTACATATAGTTATGAATTGGGGTATTATTTTTCGTGATGGTGAGCCGGCAGACCGTATACGAGTAATACCTCAATCGTACATATAGTTATGTATTGGGGTATTATTTTACGTGATGGTATAATCCCGTTTTATTATAAGAAGAAGTATAGGGAGAACGCGCAACAATCTAATTAAGCGCCATTCTTTGCTCTCTACCTTCGGTTCTATGGCGTGATGATATCTTTGGAAAGCAAGCCATGAAAAACTTAATGTGTTTTGCCATTATAATAATTCTGGTAACATCTCTTTCCATAAGCTCCTGTGACGGGCAAATGGCAGATGATTTAAAGTCTTTTGACAAAAAACTGCGGGGAACATGGGTTTCAAATGAAACAGGCTTGTATGCCGGATCACTAACAATTGATTATGCCACAGTAACTATTGACGGCTATGGAGAAGACTGGACATCGCTAGCGGGTGACGACAGTAGACGCCCCTTCAGAGACTTTCCCAAAAGAGTGCCGCTTAAAGGGTACTCGGAAGATGGAGAAATATTCATTGAGTATGGCGGAGCAGAACGGAATGGTATCCCCTATACTTATACAGAATTGGGGTCTTATTCACAAAAGTACAAATTGCTGGAATTTACTTTTGGCGGCAGGAAAGAAATATTGCAAAGCAAGGAATAATTGCACGGATGCCTGAAGAAGAAGCTGACGCTCTGGACGAACTATGAACAAAAACCACGCCAGAAATTGATACGTATCCGTCAAAACTATATGTGGCTTGCCTTGGGCGGCCCTGTTGGAAAAAAGTAATTTGGTATGAGTACCATCCGACTCGCGCCGCCTACCATGCGAAAGAATTTTTGCAAGGGTATAGCGGGTACCTGCAAACGGACGGGTATATAGGGTATGACAGCGCCGTGAAAGACTTGCCCGGAATAATTCATGTGGGATGTTTCACCCACGCAAGGCGGAAGTTTTTTGAGGCTGCTAAAATAAACAAGGAAAGCCGGTCTGCCGAGGAAGACATGAAATATATCCGCAGCCTATACACGATAGAAAATGAATTGCGGGATATGAATATGGATGACGGCGTGTTCTTGTCCGAAATGAAGGCCCGCGCAGGGCCTGTACTTGAAAAGTTCAATGCGTAGCTTTTAAAACGCAAAGATGAAGTTCTTGAAAGTTCTCTTTTGGGGAAAGCTATAAACTACAGCCTTGAGCAATGGGATAAAATGACGGCATATCTTGAAAGCCCCTATTTATTTCCTGACAACAACGCCTGTGAAAACGCGATACGGCCTTTTGTCGTCGGAAGAAAAAACTAACTGTTCTGCCAGAGTGTAGGCGGGGCAGAAAGCTCTTGTGGGATGTACTCACTTATAGAGACAGCAAAGCAGAACGGCCTTGTTCCGTTTAAATATCTGATGGCTGTTTTTGAGAAAGTCCCGCTTGTTTTAACCCCCGAGGACTGGGAGAAGCTCCTTCCATGGAATATTTTCACCGCTTAATTTGACGGATACTTATTAGCTTCCAGTGCGGCTTGTTTATTTAAAGGAGGTACGCCAAGTTAAATTATCGGCTCCATGAGAGGCCGATTAGTTTATTTGGAGTGAGGTTTATTTTGACTCTGGGTTTATACATTACCATCTCTACCTGTCTTAATTACATTTTCCAGCGATGTGGAATTAGTATCAACAAAGTAATGCTCAAAGTATTCATCAAGAACATCTAAAAGGGAGCTGTCATCGCTAGTAACGCCATATTTTTTATTTATTGTGCGGATTTTTCCGGTGTTTTCATCAAGTTTTGGTTTGTAAAAACCTAGTAGCCCAATACGATGATGATGCTGATCTTTGAAATCAATAATCATACCAAAGAAAGATCTTTGATTTATTGTTTTTGTTCTTCGAATTTCAAAGTTTATATTCTTATTTGCTAAAAAACTAAGCCAGCTCTTAACTACGGCGTCTTTTGCATCATCATTCCGGTCATGTATTAGAACATTTAAATCAATCCATTCAAGCACTTTTGCCTTTTTCTTATTATTGAAATATCGCGTGAAGAAATCACAAAAAGAGTCACTGGTATGTGCTAATATCCTTATCTTTTTTATTCCACGATTTATCAGACTCTTATCCATAAGGTCTTTTAATATAGCATCTTGTTCGCTATTAGCATCCCACTTCAGTCCTAGCGCATTATAAAAAAAATCGACTCTATTCATAATCAGATCGGTTTTCTCAGTAAAGATATCCTCAATTCTCTGCACCATCTTGTTTTCTTTACCATCTTCCGTTTTTTGTGTTATGGCTGTGGTAATCGCATCAAGTAAACAAGAAATCGCAGGAGCAATTATAGCAAATAGCCACCAAAAAAAAATCTCTCGAGATTTCAATTCTGGCGATGCGACTGAAATGAAAACCACGGCTATTAAAAGAATAACTGCTGCAATAAGGAGCAAAAAACTTACACGACTAAAAACACTTGGTAGAGACGATTTTTCCATAGAAGTTGAAAGATTAGTAACTCCGGGTAGGGATGGCGTTTCCACAGGTGTGACACTTGTTTCTCCAGCAGGATTGCTCTCATTTCCTGGCGTAACCTTTTTAGTTGCGCTGTCTTGGACATGTCTCCTTGCAGTACCAGTCTTTTTATGTTGATTGTCAGATCTATGTTTTTTTCGCCCCATAATCTTATCTCCTTCCTTGGTCTGTGCCAACTCCTCAGACGAATTGCACAAGCATATTCCAGCATGGAGTTTTATGCCATCATGTTGATTACCATACAACTTCCTTGTTTAAAGTGGGAACTGCGGCCTTTATGGGCGTTTTGTCAGTAACTGGTGTTGTACTTAGTATATCGTGTGATAGTATAGAGCAACCAGGTCAGTGGAATCAAGTAGCTGCGTTGCCTCATGAAAAATGTTACCGAAAAGATGTAATGCCTCAAATAGAAAATGTTACCCAAATTAAACGCGGACTTTAGTCCGAAGGATGCCTTTAGGAGGGCATCCGAATGGGGTTAAACATGAAAGAAAAAAAGGCAGTAGCGAGGGAATATAAACCCCGTTACCAAAAGGCAACGAAAAAAGAGAAGAAGGTTTTGCTGGACGAATTCACAAGGCTGACCGGCTACCATCGAAAATCCGCTGTCCGCATCTTGAGCGCAAAGCCGGTAAAACAGGTCTTGCTCTACATTGACGGCAAGCCGGTAAAAGTCAGGCCGGAAAAGAAGCGGCCCTCCAACAGAAAAGGAAAGCGCATTTACACCGATGAAGTCATCGGCGCCCTCCGCCAGGTCTGGATATTTTTCTGGTTCAAGTGCGGGAAGATTCTCGCCCCGCTTATGAGACAGCAGATGCAGTACATCGCCGCGTGGCCGGCCTTCGGCATCACAGGGGAAATCGCGGA